>Ga0325405_1002946_pt1 | contig 17577 bp, 4 predicted proteins | sample PopdelMetagenome_21_FD_205663 | JGI IMG/M metagenome (GOLD analysis project Ga0325405, IMG submission 205663) | Populus deltoides microbial communities from Bellville, Georgia, United States - Xylem-Control-R2 | ecosystem: Host-associated > Plants > Phyllosphere > Stem > Wood/Secondary xylem...
AGAAGCAAGACATTTAAAATATTCTCTATACTCTTAATAATTTTTTATATTTTTTTAAAAAAATTTATTGGCCTTTTGCAGAGCACGTGCCAATATACTAGTTATTATTATTTTAGATCTTTTCATGTAATTGGTCCCTCTCATTTCATCATTCGACATTTGATTTGTTGAGAATTGAACTTTTCAGTATTTTTTTTTACATATATATTATGCTTCCATTATAACGATCCATGTCATAAGTTTTGAAAATTATTTCTCGCATACTTTTGTAACCAAACTCAATGATCAATCCGTAGCAAGCCCCGAATCACAAGTTAAGTTGGTTAATTTGGATTAACCTAGGCTAATTTATTTTTTTAATTTTATAAAATGTAAGAATGACATTGTTCTTTTTTTAAAAAATGAAAAATAAAATCAATGGGTTTTGACTAGGTTTTCTCATGGCTAATTGGTTAGTTGAGCGAGACTATAATCAGGGTTATTAGGTTTTTGTTTTTTTTTTAAATGCACCTTCAACGTCTAAATATTTTTTAAAAAAAATAGTTTAGACATGTGGTTTAACGCGAGCCCCGTCTTGTATACTTCTAGAGCTCATGATAGGCTAGTTGTGTTACCTTTGCCGGGACTTGGTGAATTTGGTTTTTTTTTTCCCTTCCTTTTGATCATTTGTTAGAAAATGAAAGGGAAATAATAACATATTCCAAAGGGATAATTACAAAAACTTCTTATATTTTGATCTGAATTTTACTTTCTTTTTATACTTTCATAAATTATACTTTTCATCATGTGGTTTATATGTTCAATAACAATGTACATCTTTAACAATGTATTTTGTTTGAAATTTTTGTGTAATTTATGAAAATATGAAAAGAAAGTGATATTTAAATCAAGGAGGATTTTTGTAATTATCCATATTCTAAATTTTAAAATTTGTTTTGTAAAGATCTAAAAACATGAGTAAAATAATTTCGCCTATTCATAAAAATAAAAATAAAAATAAAACCTAATTTGAACTCCACCTAAATTTTGAATTCCACATTGTAATTTTTTTCATTAATGGATTTCAAATAATTAGGATTACTCCGTTTGTGATGAGATGCAAAATAATTATTTGATGTCAGCATAAATTGACCAAATCAAAACCTCTTCAAGATAGGAATACAAGCATAGTTATAAAATTTAACCTGCTCAAAACTTGGCTCAGACCATATTTCAGTTACAGCTGAGTTTGTTTATATATATATATATATATATCAAATTAAGAAAAATTTTAAAAAAATATTATTCTAATAAAAAAACTAGATTAACCCATTAATTTATATCGAGAACCGAAACAAGTCTTAGAACAACGAGTACAAGGACGCATCGAGAAGCATTTTAATGCTTAAAGATTGCCCTTTCTCATTCCTTCAGTATCTTTTTCTTTCATCTAGCCACACCATTTAAAACACTTAATTGTTGGAAACACGCTAAGCAATCAATACAATGGGTACGTAGTGGTGACTCTTGTGAGAAGGAGAAGACGCCAACGAAGAAAATCCACAGCTGCGCACTCACGCCTCCTTCACCAAGAGAGATGATGCATGGCGGTTGCATCTTTGGCGACCTTGATAGACTTGCAAGGCAATTCATTTATGATGGCGGTTGCATCTTTCACAACCTTTGATAGAATTGCCGGCCAAGGATATGCTGATAGCTAAATTGATGCTTGTGCTTCTTTTTTTAAAAAATCTCATCATTCTAATTTTTTTTCTATAAAAAAATACGTTAGAAAAGCCTGTATAATTATTTTTTTAATAAAAAAATTATCCATGTGCAGAGTTCTACTTACTAAAGGATACGCTAATATGTTTCCCTGTTTTGATATCTACGACTCTGTAGGTTGTTTCCCGTTGTGAAAGCCCTGCTTTTGCTTGTGTGCATGCCATTGTTCTTGTTGCTTCACAGGTAAAGCTTGTCAATTTGCCTTGTTCTCTTTTGTTTTATTTTTCTTTTTCTTTTGTTTTCTTATTTGTGTCTTGTTCAAAGAAGGGTGGTTAATTTTGGTGGGATAAATTAAGTTCTTGTCATGCTCTCTATGCTGTGTAAGCCTGATGATTGTGTGATGATACACCTGATACGAAAAGAAAAGAAAAAGACATCCTAAGTGCAGCCATTTAGAACGTTCCAAGGATTTTGAATTTTTTTTATATTTTATTATTTTATGTTTTTGAATTGTTTTGATGTATTGTGAATAATAAATTTTAAAAATTAAAAATTATTATTTAAATATATTTTCAAACAAAAAACATTTTAAAAATAACCATTATTATAATTAAAAAAAAAACACTAGCAGATGAACTTTGCATTGCACCATTTGATTCTGCAATGACAAGATGTGGCCCAAGTGTTCTGGGGTTAAGCCTTCCAAGGTAGATTAGGGAATGCATTAATCATATGTCAACAAAGCAATGGATCTTCTTCTTGCTGAGTTCCATAGGGCTTGCATCTACACTGTCCCAAAGCACACAGTCGTTTTTAATCCCAGGAGCTTTACACAAGTGTGTTTAAATAATACATCAAAATAAATCAAAAGGATCTTGAATATCCTTTATTTGGTACAAGCTTTATGAACAATAGAGGATACAAAAGGCGAGATCAGAGAGACTGGAAACTGGGGAAAGAGTTCCTTCTCTTAAAATTCTATTAGGGTGATATGGAGTCTGCTATCAACCTCCTGTTGCAATCCTCTGTACGTATGAACACCATAAGAATTCCAATGTTCTATGTTTCAGTAGATCAAATGATGACCCTGTGAATTCTTGTCTCTATCTTTCAAACATTTCATCTTCGATTAACAGATAACAGCGCATCTGAAGGTGTTTCTATTATGTAAATGATTTACTTAGAGAACCTATCCAATATCCATGTCCTAGTTTCAATCTTGAAACAATTTCTGAAAGTGGCAAGATCGTCAACTGGGAAGAGCCTAAAGTTAAATCTGCGTCGAAGTGAATGTTTTCTGAAGTTTCCTCTAAGTTGCAGTCCCTCACTTGTGGGCAACCATCAATTTTTCACCGGAAGGAAAAGCGCTACAATTTTCTCGTAGCTATTTTTGTGGTTCTTCGTTACTTTGGAACTTTATGACAGAATTATTGATGAACGATTTTCGCACACCACTTTCATTAATTTATCAACGTATAAAAACAGAAGAAGTTAAGAAGGTTTGTTACAGATTCTACAGATTGCAATTGATATATACAGCTAAGAAAGATTTTAAACAAATCAATTTTGAATGAGACATAGCATTATCCTAGGACTACAGTAACATAGGTTAGTTAGAACACACATTAGTTTTCTGTTATGCCATCTTAAGATGGAGTACGGGTCTCCAATCTTGAATTTGAGATGAATAAATCATTGTCTAGGAACAGGCTTAGTAAGAGCATTAACGAGTTGATTTTCAGAGAAAACATGAATGACATAGAGAGCACCACTTTGGACTTGATTGCGAATAAAATAAAAATCAATAGCAACATGCTTCATTCTTGAATGAAAAGCCAGGTTGGAACAAAGTTGGGTGGCTCTAACATTGTCACAATAAATGGCTGGACAACATGGAAGCTTAATAACAAGATCAATTAAGAGTGAACAAAGCCATTTTGGTTCAGCAACGGTAATGGAAACAAAGCGATATTCTGCCTCTGTGAATGATCTGGCTATAGTTCGTTGCTTTTTAGAGCTCTAGGAGATGGGATTTTTGCCAAGATAAACAACATAGGCCCTTTGTGGAGCAGAATGTGTCTTTGTCGTTAGCCCAATCAGCATCAAAGAAGTGACACCAAGAACTATGAGAGCTGGAGCCTAAGTAAGGTCATCAAGGTATTGTGTTTCGACTGGTGGGATTTACAGTAGTTAAGAAGGGAGATGGTTCTGGCATTGTTGTTTGTAAGGAGGCTTCAAAGTTTAATAATTTTTCATGAAGTTCTTTAAGGATAATTAAGGAATCTCTAGGTTAAGTAACATGAATCAGTTCCTTGTAGTCATCTCCAAGACCATATAGGACTTTCTATGTGAGATCCTTTGTATCAAGTGGAACTCCAAGAAGAGCCACTTCATCGAATCACACTTTTATGGTATGTAAAAATACAAACATGCTTTTAAAACTTTTTGTAAGGCTTTTTAATTGAGTTTTAACCTATTTAATACGTCCATGAGAGGGCTTGGCGTAAGTGTTAGTCAATATAGTCCATGCTTCACATGAAATTTTGGATTGAACAATGAATGGAATAATGGTTGGGGATAGGGAGCCAATGATGGCATTGAGAATGAGTTGGTCTTATCTGATCCAAAGAATATGTTCTGGGTTTTGGATGATGGTGCTATTGTGAGGGAGGTTGGTGGTTGGACATGGTTTTGATCCATCAATATAGCCTAGGAGGTCATACCCAATGAATAAGGTATGAAATTGCAATTTCTAGGAGATGTAGTTGTTGGATGTTAGTTTAAGAGGAGTTTGGGCAGCCACGTTGATGATGACAAGGGTATTATGAGTTTTTTTCATGTTATGAATAATGGTGTGAAAAGAGTTGTTGGCCATGAGTGAGGGAAAGCTAAGAAAGAAAGAGAAGAGTTGGTTATCACTTAGATAAACTCTGATAACAGAAGACTAATGAGTGTTCTAACTAACTTTTGTCAGTTTATTTATTGAAACTTCAGATTTTAATTCGTAAAGTGTTAAAAAGGGACCTCCATTTTATTGCTCATGCCAAGTATTCGTGACTAATAGATCTTATGAACTGCCTATATAGCTCATATTTCTTGAATCTTACTTAAATCTCACCTCATTTTCCATCAGCATCTATTATTGTAGTCTTCAAATTTAAGAAACATAGTTCTAGAAATATTTTTATCAGAAACTATGAATGGTTATCTTTCTCAGCCCGACTTGCCATCCTGATTGAAATCTAACTTAGAAGTAAATAAAGCTAATAACTAAGCAGTGGTCTATAAGTGGTAAGAGATAAGAGAGCAAGATTTGTTTGTGGCATTTCTTCCTTTATTTTTGTTGTAGATCCCATTCTTCCTGTTGACTTCTTTTCTCCTTTTCCCCTAATTTCAATTAGTCTTTGAATTTAAAGAGGGTTATTATAAAGACATCGGAGATCGAGAAGACTACAAGAAGATTGAGAGCGTTAAACATTATTTGAAATGTTTAAAATCTTACATGAAACTATATATGGCTCTGGTTCAAGTTGTTGGAAATTTGTTTTAATTAAACAAATTATAGGTGAATGAGAAATTAATCTCAAAGAACCCTTGATTTTTCTAGATTTAATTCTTGATTTATGGTGTCTAATTCAAGGTTATTAATGATGAGAATTAATTCTTCAACATTTTAGCTTCAAAAATTCACTATATAAGGGGATGAATAAAGAGTTTTTAATTGAATTTTTTTAGATTTTACACACTCCTCCTCACCTCATTTTTAGTGTTTTTCTTTTTCTTTTTATGCTTTGATTTTTCTCCCAAATCTAGAATCTAGGTTCATCTTGTTGAGAGATATTTGAGTTACATAATCTTTGGTTCAAAGATCTTGTTTAAAAGTGCATCTAAACCAAGATGGAGTTATTGGAGTCTTGAGAGACATATTGCAAGCATCCTAATTGCACAACTAAGGAGCAATAAAACTTTAAGGAAAAATGATTCATTCTTGACAACAACAAAATATTCATTATTTTAAAGTGCTTCAACAAATAAGTACAATTCTTGTTTTAATTTAAGCATAGTTAATTTTATTATTAATATGCATGCTAATTTGTTTTATATCAATTGCAAATTTGAATATATGCTTAGTATTGAAAGCATGTTTTCTATTAATTTTACTTTTGCATGCTTATTTATTTAAATTTCTATGAACTCTAGGTTTTCATTGAAAACTTTCTTATGTTTAGCATGTCTTGTTATGATACATTAAGCATCATTACTCACTGGTCTAATATATATATATATATATATATATATATATATATATATATATATAAACTATGGTTTTACAATCTTAAGGTTTTATTCTTTTTATATTAGAATAATGAAAATAATAATATAAATTAATTATGAAAGAGGTTCTTAGCATCTTTAAAATTTAATTTATTATTTAACTTTCTTTCAAGTTTTTATATTCACTTATATGGATTTAATTTTATTTCTATATACTTTAATCTATAACCTTTTGGTATGCTATGATTTTTTTTTTAATTTTAGAAGATTTCTATATATATTTGTTTTAAAGTTTAGTTTATATTTTAAAATTAATTTTCATGATATTTGGATGGTTTGATACTTGTCATAAATCTTATTAATTTATATTTTCCAATAAATAAATTATTAATTTGTTTATGATAATTTATATTATCTTGTTTATACTTTATAAGATTGACTTTTGTTCACATATACATTATTATTCACATAAACAAAAAGTTAGTGTGATGAATAGATACGATTTATAAAGTTTTATACGAGAAGATTGAATTTTAAATGGGACCGTTTGTAACCCCTTCAATCTTTCCTGAGAATATACTTAGTGAAAATATTATTCAAATGATACTATTTTATACATGGTATAGTTCGTAAGTGAAATAATGATGATTGAATAAATCTTAGTGAGCAAAATAGGGCTTAACATAATAATCTAAAGAAATGAATGATTGTGGATTATATCTTGAATAATTTAAATATTTTAATTTTAAATTTTGTTTTTTTCAAGTTTTATTTTATTACTTTCTTATTGTGAAGCCAGGATATTTATTTAAAAATATTAATGGCTATTTATTTTTATAGATTATATAATGTCTTTTACTCTTTCAACTCAAGATTTGGTTGTGCCAACAAAATGTTACTTTGACAAGTGCTACTTTGGTAGTGAGGATTCCACCATCACTTTCTATGGTGCATTGTGAGAAACCTGAGAAGTTCAATGGATTGAACTTTAAGAGGTGGCAACAACAGATATCATTCTATTTGACCACCTTGAACTTGGCAAAGTTCTTAACAAAGAAAGCACTAAAATCATTAGAAAATGAATCTAACCGTACTATTGTGATATATATGGATGTGTAGAATCATATTGTTTTCATGTGTAAGAACTACATCTTGAATGGGTTGGACAATACACTATATGATGTGTATAGTTCAATCAAGAGTGCAAAAGTATTATAGAAAGCTTTAGACAATAAGTACAAAGTTGAAGATGACGATATAAAAAATCTATAATCAGCAAATTTCTAGATTTTAAGATGGTTGATTCAAGGACCATAATGAGCCAAGTTCAAAATTTCAATCATGATATACATGTTGAAATTATATCTTTAAGTGAGTCATTTTGAGTGGCTACAATCATTAAAAACTTATCATCATCTTGAAAAGACTTCTAGAACTATCTTAAGCATAAGCGTAAAGAGATGGGACTTGAAGACCTCATTTTAAGCTTGATTTGAAGTTGAGAATAGAAAGGGACAATAAGTTATTCAAAAGGGAGAACCAACTCTTTTGGTGTCCCAAAAGCAAATATTGTGGAACAAATAGTAAATCCCCACAATAAAAACTTCAAAATAAGTTTGTTGTGAAAGGTAAAACAATTGTTAAGAAGTTCAATGACAAATGTTTTATCTGCAACAAGATTGGATATCTAGTCAAAGACTGCAAAAATAAGGATAAGTAAGGAAACCCTACAAAAAGGATTGTTCAAGCCAATTTCACTGAGGTTGATCACCTCACTAATAAAGTTTCATAAATGAAATTGTCTTGTGTTGTTTCTGAAGGTAACCTTATCAATAATCATGAGCAGTGGTGGGTTGATACTAGTGATACAAGACATGTATGCATAGAGAAGATGATGTTTTCCACTTACAAAAAAATGGATGAATAAAAACTTATGCACGAGTAATTCATCAACCTCTAAAGTACTGGTTTTGGAAATGTCATACTAAAGATGACCTCTAGAAAGCTTCTCACCATCAACAATGTATTGTATGTTCCTGACATTAGAAAAAATTTAGTATTTGGCTCATTGTTCAGAGAAAATGGTTTTAAGATGGTTTTTTAGAGTGGTAAATTTATATTTTCTAAGAGTGGTATGTTTGTAGAAAAAAAAAATATATGTGTGATGTTCGCTTTAAAATAAATGTAATAACCATTTTAACCAATGATGAGAAAAAAACTAAAAATATCTCTTCTTCTTATTTGCTTGAGTCATGTGATATGTGGCATGAAATGTTAGATCATGCAAGTTATAATTATATACAAAGGTTAATAAACTATGAATTATTACCAAGTATGATTTTTTAGAAAAGTGTTATAATTTTCTTATAGCTATTTTTATGTGTGATGTTCGCTTTAAAATAAATGTAATAACCATTTTAACCAATGATGAGAAAAAAAATAAAAATATCTCTTCTTTTTATTTGCTTGAGTCATATGATATGTGGCATGAAATGTTAGATCATGCAAATTATAATTATATACAAAGGTTAATAAACCATGAATTATTACCAAGTATGACTTTTTAGAAAAGTGTTATAATTTTCTTATGGCTATTTTTATGGTTCTTTTTTTTACCTTGGAACTTTATTTACTAAAACTTTAGATTTTAATTTGTAAAGTGTTAAAAAGGGACCTCCATTTTATTGCCCATTCCAAGTACTCATGAATAATAGATCTTATGGTCTGCCCATATAGCTTGTATTTCTTGAGTTTTACTTGAATCTCACCTCATTTTCCATTAGCATCCATTACAAATCCTTATTCTACCTATTATTGTCTTCAAATTTAAGAAATTGATGATGCTAGGAAAATAAAAGCAACTTAAGAGCAAGACTTTTACATTGGATAGTCAAATAATCTCTTGATTTCAGAAGTTGGATTCATTCTCCCTAACCGAAATGGTCGATATCAAATACCTAGAGTTTGGATAACCATAGTGGTTGATGGTCAATACTTGCAAAAAGGTCCCTCTCTCTTGAATTTAGAGACTCTCTGATATTTAAGTAAGTATATTTTCTAAAGAGAAAAATAGGTTGGGGGGCAAGATCTTTTTAGATAGGATCTTGTAGAGAGAGAGACTTATAAAATATGTATGTGGAAAATATTCAGAAAAATAAAAAGATTACCCTTTTTTTTTTCTTATGCCTCCCCTTTTATATAGTTTGTCATTCGTATTCTTTTATGGAGAGAAGGGCTTAAAGATCATATTTCCTTTATAGCATCAAATATCTTTGACTTTACAGAGGAAAAATATATTTGACTAGGCCCAAGGATGTTGAGTGTAACAACCTTGCCAGAGCAATATATATACTTAGGGTCAGAGCTTGATTAAGCCCAAGAATATTGGGTTTGGTAACCTTACCAGACCCATGTATGCTTGGGCTCAACCCAAATATGTTAGGTTTGGTAGCCTTATGAGACCCATGTATGTTTGGGCTCAACCCAAGAAAGCTGGGTTTAGTAGCCTTGCCAAACCTATATATGCTTGGGTTCAATCCAAGAATGTTGGGTCTAGCAGTCTTGCCAACCTTGTATGTTTGGGCTCAACGCTTAGCTTAGCCATGTATACTTGGGCTCAAGGCTTGTTTGGGCCATCACCCGACCCTTAGTTCTTCTCAACAAGGATTTAAGTAAAAAATAACATATTTGAAAAATATTGATCCATCAATTGCCTCCCAAGTCTTTGTGTATTCAATATATAGATTTTGAAAGGTCAGCATCTTTAATGAAAGATTTTTTCACCTTCCATGTGATATTTGTCTATCCCACGCAGAACTATTAGGATCCTTGGGTCTAGGTGACTCGTTCTTATTAAGGCATGTGTCCTTTAAGAAGCAAAAGGGTGGCTTGTATTTAATGTGGTAATTGAATGAATTTCTACAAATTTAAGATGATATGAAAGGTCATTCATCCAATTGTGAGAGTGAAAAGATGTTCCCTTTATAAACCTAATCATTATTGTTTGTCTTTTCTTTTACTTTTACCTTCTGTGATTTTCTGGGAAAAAAAAACTTCTTTACCAAAAACCTCAAACTAGTTTTGTTTTACATTAATAAGAAAACTTTATTATAGGTATCTTCCATCTCAAGCTTCTTTTCCTTCTTTTACTTTTAAATAGAAATATGAACCCCAAAAGAGTCAGATTTGTCTCTAGAAAAAAAGATGTCACTGTCTTTGCATAGGAGTTTAAGTTTCAACCCGAGACAAGGGCGAGTAGTAGAGGACAATGGTTCATCAAACTGAGCCTTAGAACTAGAAGGGGTGTAGCCCTAGCATCCGCCTTAGACAAGGGGAAATTGGTTCTCTCCACAGGAGAAGTACTTCTCCTGCTGTTTCCAGCGAACCTTAGGTGAGAGGCAGGCCTTAAACCCTAAAGGAAAACACTTCTAACACACTAAGTGCAAAGGATAAAGAGTTTGTTACTCGCTTACAATCAGGAAAATATATAACTCAAATGCTCTATAAGGCTGAGCGTATTAGCCAGGAGACCTTAGGCTCTACTCAAGATCAATTCTAAATTATAGGTCTCATTTGTATGTATACGTTGGGGTACACCTTCCCTATACAAGAATTTATGAGGGAAGTTTTTAGATATTATTAGCTAGGTCCAAGCCAGCTACATCCTAACGGGTGAATAATCTTATTAGTTTTTGATAAGTTTCTTAGGCTTGTAGGAATCGAGCTTAGAGTTAGTGTCTTTAGGACCTGTTACCATCTAGTTGTTAGCACCGATAATGGTAATGACATGTGTTAGTTCTTTACCTTCGTCAACTGACCCACTAAAGTTATGAAGGGAACTCTGCAGATAAAACTTGCCTTTGTCAAAAACATAGAGGGAGAGGTGGGATGTAACATATTTAGGGTTGTTCCCACTATTAGAAGGTATTTCCCCTGATGTCAACAATAGACCTCGTCTGGGTTCAGATGAGAAGAAGACATATGTTGTATTAGCATTGACCTCAATCGAGTACGAAGTCAATAGGATGGCTAGAGGGCATTACCAAGCCCTCCCTTTCCTTTTTGGTTTATGTTTCATGTGTTCACTGTTGGCTTTATTTTTGTGCAAAAATGACAACTGAAAGAGAATGAAAGACTTCAGTCAAGTCTACAGAGAAAAGTTCACAATGAGAGTTTTTGTCTTATACCTTAAGTAGAGGCAAGACTAAAGAAGAGATGGAAGGCAGCCCCATCATCATCGGTGAATTCTCGATTGCTAAGAGAACTATGGTGGGAGTCAGAACTCCTATAGAAAGAGAAGTTAGGGGCAGTCGTACTCTCCCAACCAGGCGTCAAATAGATTTGACTCCTTCTAATATGATTGCGGGCGTTGCTGCCCCACTTCAAACTAAAAAAGATCTCCATCTTTGTGGAGACTAGTTCTTCAGCCCTAACCTTAGAGGCTCATGTGGTGGTTTTTCCTTTGCCTCAACTACCAGCCTTATCTGTAAAGGTTGCAATAGCTAGGTTGTCCTTGAGGAGGTTGATTTAAAGAATGCTTTTACCAACCTCATTTTTGGTTGTGCTCCCTTAAATTTTGGGAAGACTGGTCTTGAAATGGTGAGATTGCTAAAGAAAATCCTTTATATTCCATTATATATCTCAATGAAATCTGATGAGAGTTACAATTGTCATTTGTTTATAACCGGGCAAATGACCTTTAATATAAAAGATTTTTTTATTTCACCTTTTAGTTTGGTTTTATAACCATCTTTTGGAGAGGATCCTTTTCATTTCATCAATATCTTGTTTCACCTTTTAGAAATAGGCACGCGCGCGGGGGGGGTTGATTACACCTTTTCCATTTTTGTTTCTTATAGATGTCAACATGTATTTTTTTTTCCCAGTTAATGAAAACTGGAATATTTAACTTTGGGCACATATAAAGCAAAATTTTGTGTGCAATGTTAATAAAATTATACATGTTCCTTGGATTTACCTGTGTGCTCACATCTCCACAATACATAAAATCCAACTCAATTTTATAGACTCAATGCTTCACCGTTACATCAAAATCATTCAACATTACTACAAAGACTCCTTCCCAAGCCAAAAACAAAAGTATTTACACATATAAGGAATAAATTTGCAAAATGAACACAAGTCTGTGGAGGAGTCCTCAGCTGTGGTATACACTTGCATGAATCAAACTAGCTAGTTTCCCGAATTTCTACAAGGCCGAGGCTGGCAGTTTTATACAACTACAGCTTGGCCTTTATTTTGGCAGAAGAAAACATCCACTAAGAAACAGATCAACCCTGCACATCCTAAAACTGTTTCATTCTTCAAGAAGGTCGTCTAGAAATCTCTCTCTAACAACAAATTAACAGGTGAAAATGGCACTATTGAATGGCTAACCTGCCCCTGCCTCAGAAAAATGAGCATTTGATTCAGCTTCCACCGAAACAAACATGTAGGGAGCAGAAATAATCTCAGAGATTGCATTGAAACTTATTAATAGAGCCTGATTCTGGTCTGTATTGGGCGTCGACAAATAGGGCACAGTTGGAGGTCTTCTCCACAGTCACAACAAGTCTGCAGAACAAAAGAGGTGTCAATAAAGTACTTGTGGTTATGATCCCATTGTCCTGACAAAATAGCATAAAGAGAACATGGTTCCTGCTTAAAATAAATAAAATGAACATGATTCACCTGGTGCCCGCAGCCGAAGGCCAAGTCCTTTGGATTGGTAAGACAAATGACGCAAACCTGTCAAAGTTCATAAAAAGAAAGTGTTAATTGCTTCCACACAGATCAAAATGAGAGAACTGAAAGTGTTGGTATGGATGTGAATATTGATAGCAAGGGTTATTTATTTGCTTGTTAATGCCTATACCAAGGGAAGAAGGCTAATTTAATAGCAGAGGAATTAACTCAATATGTTATTGTATTGTAGTTTACATAGAAACAATTAAACATGTTGATCAGTAATGTAACAGAAAAGAAATATTAAAAATCAATAAAATGAACTGCATCTGGAAAAGTTTTTACACCTGATTATCGTACACAGAGCTAGGAGATGGAGCCTTCCCTGATGCTGTTTCGTATCCACTAACTGGTGTATCATATCCAGAATAAGAAGGTACCCGCCGCTGGAAGCTGCTTGAGCGGGAAGCATTTGATCTGCTTGAAGAATGTGGGCCGTAAAGTGGTGGGGGCAAAGGAACCCTCTCTGGCGCATTCCCTCTATGGTGACTGCGTTATCCATGGAAGCATACAAATGAGATTTATGAAAGCTTACGTGACTAACGCATCGAAGTGTATCAGTGAAAAGGACTGGACTAAGACTTCATTCTTACCCTAACAAGCCAAGCTCAATAGTTGCTTGATGTTGAGAAGGTATTTCCATCAATGATGCAAGAGCAAATTCTGTTTCTTTTCTTGATTCACTCACATTTTTGGACATTATTTCTGTGAAATTCACAAACTAACAAGACAGAATAAAGTTTTCTAATTAGTGTATGTGTAGGTGAAGGACTGCAATGTCTGAACAATTACATGACAGAACTACTGGTTACCTGGAAATTGTCGAAGGCTCGAGCAGGGATGTTATCATCGAACTCCCTCATCATGTCCCAAGGTCCATCACCAACTCCAACTAAGATGATCGATAAAGGGTATTCGCTGGAATTATCAAGCGTGTAAGCAAGCGATCAGGCAAATCTAAAACTAGCTATTGAGACTGTAATATCACATATATCTACCTTGCCCACCCACACACACACACACACAGAGACATGTAGCTAGACTGTGTTACCTTGCTCTGACAATTGCATCAATTGTCCTTCTCTCTTGTGGACTGAGCTGGCCAGACTGCGTGTCAACACTTCTCGTCACCTATCATTGATTAAGTTTTCTTTTAAGCGGAAGTGGCACAGCAAAAAGCATCGACAGGCCAAGTACATGGAAAAACTATGCATTTTGTGAAGGAGGAATATCTTAAATATCAACAAAAAAAAAAAGAGTACATATCCTTTTGTTTTGCATTTTCCATGAACCAATAAAATGTCATGACCATCACAAGCAACTGTAGCTTCATGTGATCATTGAAAACATGCAATTCATTTCCGCCTCTGTCTGATTAAAAAAACTTCACCGTGGAGAGACCTGCTTAGAAAGTAGTCTTTCTGCGAACGGGCAGATATACTGGTCTGCAAATGTTCCTTTTTCCTTTTTATTCGAACTGACGCAAATGTTTCTGACCAGTTTTTATTTCTTCAGGAATGGATTCATGGTGGTGTTCATATAACAAATAATTGCAACTTTGATGTTGTTATGTGCATGTTTTCGAAGGATTAGTATTGCCCAGCACTCAAAACCTTGAAAAATGAGGATTAAATGAGCTACTAAAGGCAGAACAATCAAAATTCCCTGCCTTTCAAGGATACTAACCATGAATTGTTTCACCTATCTTAATACAACATCTAGAATCACACATGATAGACCTGATCTAATCTACTCGAAAAGATAAAATCCATCTTTAAGGTGAAATACCTGTCCATCAGCAATTATCAGTAAAACATGGTACTGCCCACCACTTTGCTCAACAATAGTTATGGCCATCTCAATAACAGGTGCAAAAGATGTCGGTCCTACGATAACAAAACATAAACAAAATGCCTTAGAACCACCTGATAGAATGTTTAGAATAAGAAGACATGGTTAGACAATGAACAGAAGCTGACCTGCGAGCCGAAGGTTGGGAACAATTTCTTTGTATTGCATCAGCACCTCCTCGAATCCATTACAGAATCTCTCATCCGGAAAGAAACTGAAGACATCCTGATCATGAGTTGATGCTGCAAAAATTGATGTGAATATCATCTTCCTCGTACGAATACTAATTCTACAGAGCTTAATTCAAGAGAATTCTTCAAAAACCAAAAACAAGAATGCTTAATATAAAATTACCATCTCCGAATCCATAACATGGAATTAAGTTATCCTCATCAAATGCAGATAAAGTCCTCCCAATAATTGATATTGCTTGTTCATACGGATTTTGACCATTTCCAATATGATGTAAGCTTCGCCGATTGAATGATCTTGCACCTGATATGATTTTGAGAAAAGGCTGAGCATGGCTTCTGTGACTGAATCATAATGGATGCTATACATCAAACAAATCAGGATAAGACTAAACCTGTCCACTCGTTGCTTTTTGTGAAGTCAATTCCAACAATGAGATTAGAAGACTCTAACCCAGCTTGAGCAAGAGCAGCAGTCACCTGTGTGCAGTGATTTACTTTGTTTAGTACTTGGCAGCATGTTGAATACTAAAATTATCTAGCAAGTACATTTAGCCATCTACAGAATTTTACAGAAAATCATAGACAGAAACAAGCAAGCAAATGATACAGAAGTGAGGGGGGAAATTAGAAAGAGAGATTTGAAGATTTAGAACCAACATATAGTATCTACGCACTAATTCTTTCCCAGTTCCTTATCCTAAAGATCGAAGTGTCAATGCCAGCTGCCCCCATAGGAATGTTGCCATAGAAATCCGCATTAGCTGCTAACTTGGTTAACAGGGGGGAATTTTATCACCAATAGTTCAACCACAAGAATCCACCACATTTTATAATCACATTTGTGTGCTTACATATGAGGAAGCTCTGAGTAAATTATAAGCATCAAGTAGTTAGTCTTATTTCTACTCAATCTTTTGGTAGCCCAAATTTTTTTCAATAACAATTTTATCTTTCTAAGCTAAAATCTAACGAATTTTCTCTCTTCTTCACCCAGAAAAAACTAAAAAAAAAAATAATAATAAATGTATTTTTTTAAAATTATAGAAATCGCTTAAAAAAAATAAAGAATTAAAATAAACATTTTAAATAAATTACATATATTACTCTATTTTTCAATTCAACCTTCCCCCACAAAAATTATACAATTTGTAAGACGATGAATAGTGAAAATAGCAACAGTATTTTTCCATATGCTTTAGTTTTCGTTAATGCTCCCACAACATTTTGATTAAAGTCAAAGAGTACTATCATTTTTTTTCAGTGTGCCACTAACACCCTTAGAAGTCTTAAACCATAGGAGCCATAAATAGAAGCACTAAAATTACAAGTAATTATGGCCCAACCAACCTGATCCAGGGTCTTGTAATTGTCAGCTATTCTCGAGTATTTCCTATCCAACCTCTTCTGTGGATGTTGGGGGGTTCTTTGTGATTCATAAGGATAAGATGATGAACTAGGAGCAGGCGCATGGTGATTCTGAGAAGTGTAATAGGAATTATGTTGAGGAGATGGATATGGATATGGTGATGCTGGAGGATAACCATTCTGATTCGATGAAGAAGAATTGGTTGAACCATAAGAATAATAATCTCTCCAACTGGACTCTTTTGAGCTTTTACCTCCCATCAGCAATCAAATTAGTTCCAGACAAAAAAAAAAATCTCTCTCTTTACCAGTTGAGCCGAATAAGCACTTTATCTCTCTCTACCTGTAAAGAAAACTCACCATCATATACACATACGCCATGGATATTGAAGGTGTCAACTCCAGAAAACAATATCAGATCATACCTTAAAGCTTGGAAGACTCAGGGAATGCAAAAAAGCTGCAAGATTTATTTAATTATGGGGTATTTAAGTTGGAGAAGAAGGGGGGAATTAAAAGGAAGTTTCTGAGAGTTGAAAAACATTCAGGACTAGTAGCATGGAACAGCGACTAACGAGATTTAAAAGGCGGCTTATTGGAAACTAATTGACGACCAATTCAAAGACGGAGAACCGCCGACCTCAGCTCAGACGACACAAATGTTTTGCTTCATTGCTTGCGTAGAGAAAATTAAGTCACTCTCCCGTAAGTTTCCATGATAAAGCACTCCTCCATTCCACGCCCCAAGTAACGAAAGAAAGAAGAAATGCAGGAAAGCCAAGTGCGTTTTGTATGATGAACACGCAACTCATATATATATATATATATATATATATATATATATATGAGTTGTGGAAATATTTATATAATTACTGTTTCAAAAGCAAATTATTTAAATATTTATTTATTTTATATCTTTAATATTATGACCTGTTTAGAAACGCGGCAACGTAACCCACGTTCCTAGAAATTTTAAAAATATTTTTTTATATAAAAATAATATTTTTTATATTTTTAAATTGTTTTAATATGTTAATATAAAAAATAATTAAAAAAATTTAAAAATATATTATTTTAATATATTTTTAAGTAAAAAATACTTTTAATCGTAACCACCACTACTATAATCCTAGACACTCTATCTCTTCAGTTAAATAATTTTTTTTCTAAGTCTTCTTTTTAATTGTTGAAATACTAACGAAAAAAAGGTAAATACTTCCCCGTGAGCTTTCCTCATCTGATTCAAGTTCTAATTAAAAAAATATTAGACTAATTAGCTATAATGAAAAGGCATATTCGAAGTATCGTGCATGTAATCTCCTCATCTTTCTATTTATAGGCCCCAGCTTGCTGTGACCTCTTTCATTTTTTTAATTTAATTAATAAATAATAATGTTACTACCATCTAGATGCATTTTAGAGCGGGCAAAAAAAAAAAAAAAAA
>Ga0325405_1002949_pt1 | contig 17574 bp, 5 predicted proteins | sample PopdelMetagenome_21_FD_205663 | JGI IMG/M metagenome (GOLD analysis project Ga0325405, IMG submission 205663) | Populus deltoides microbial communities from Bellville, Georgia, United States - Xylem-Control-R2 | ecosystem: Host-associated > Plants > Phyllosphere > Stem > Wood/Secondary xylem...
TCTATATAGCTTCTACTTCTTTCCGATTGCATATATTTTTACATTTCTACACCGCTTTCTTTTGCTAAATTCTCTTAATAGTTTAAGTCTAACATGCCTTTTTTTTATGCACTAACACACACACACATTAAAACGGGGCCCCTTTGAAGATTATGGTGATGAAAACTTCGATTGAGAATATATTTAAGATTAATTTGAGGTTTACAAAAATCTATACACAGCAAAGAATGCAAATTTCATGCGAAACCTTCTCCTTAATTTATGGATTTGACTTGAACTTTATTAGTTTGATCATTCTCGCAAACTTAGCCATACCGCTCTCAAAAGTCCTGCCAAATGCATTCAAATTAAAAAAAAAACATTATCGTGCTTAAATCGTTGGCATACATTTCATTTGCTTGAAAGCATTCTTTTTCGAGATTTCATTCAAATAACTGAGTTGCGACAAAAATTGTTGAATTTTGGCCACATATAGTTTACGACTCTTCTTTAACCATGGACTTTCATACCGTGCTTCTCTTTTTAAATCTTGGATTTAGTGCATTTTTAGACTAATTAATGGAGACGTGATCAATTAAAGTCTTCTTTATTTTCCCCCTTTGAAGCAGTAACAGAAATAACTTTCAAAGATTGAAGTTATTAGCACTTTACATATAAAAAAAATAGGAGGTTAGCTGTAGTTGTGGATTAATGTTGTTTTTTAATTTACATGGTTTATTACAATCGTTTATGTTCTGTTTATGTACGGCTTTTTCTTTTATATATTCTTGTTTTCCAAGTTTTATTTTATTGTTCAATTATCATTTAATTATTTTTTAACCAATTCTATATCCCATAAAATTTACAGTATAACATTATATATACTAAAATTGATGTAATAGTATCCTTCGAAAGGAACATGTATCCATAAAAACTTTTGAAAAGTTGCCCGCTGTTGATTCCATAGAAAGAAGTTATGAATTCCTGAATTAAACTAAATTAAGCAATAGAATTTTTACTAGTGTAAATGGATTTAGGGTGAAAATTTTCAATTTAATTTAGTTTTTAATGTATCCGAATAAAATGGAGTAAAAAGTCCTTCCTAAATAGACCGTAAAATTCCTAAAAAAATAGATTCAAAAAACACTTATTGAGCTCAGGCTACCAAGTCCGAGCCTAATATAAAATTAAGGCTCAAGGAGTATGGGCTTGGGCATGGTAGTTCAAGCCCATACTAGGTATAAGTGGATGGGCTTGGGCATGTCTTTGGGATGGGCGCATGCCCAACAGATGTTGGGCATGCACCCCAGCACCTTAAGTGCTAGATTGTGCATTAAATGCCTAACAGGGGATGGCACCCCAACACCTCGGATTTAAGAGTGCACCCCGAGCCCAACATATTTGGGTTCATACAGCGCGTGTGGATCCATTTTTCATCTCTAATAGGCCTGAGCTAAACACACAAGGGATTTTTTTGGGACCACACGTGGGTCCTTCAATATTTTATACTAATTCAATATGTATTATTTTAGGACTCATTAATTAGCATCAGTTTCTAAAACTTGTTTTTTTCATTTCTAAGTCATTTCATAGCACACAACCAAGACACTTTTGGGTCAGGACGCAAAACAAATCTACTTGTTATCACAAGCACTTTTACCCGGCCAAACCTTCAATAACTCCCCAATCAGGTGCAACTCTTCACTTAAATAGTGCTGGTTATCCAAGGTTAAAATTAGACGTTACCACCCCCAATAAGCCTTGGCAATTGTGGTAACACACTTGACTCCATCACCATCACCATCGGTCACTTTCAATGCTTATAGCCTGTTGCACTACCCATAAAAGCTTGGGCAAAATAACCTTCAATAGTGTATTTTGCCTCTATATTTGCCAAGTCCCTCTATGGGCTGCTCGCACCATTGTGATGCTCATGCACATAACTGGTAGTCTGGTACTCCAGACATGCTCCCCTAGCTACAACAAGATGGACCTCAGTTACCAATCTCGTTGTCCCACGCCAAACTCTCCAGGTTCCCTGAAGCCAAACAAATCACCTTATAATGCATAATCTTCAATTGGAATATAAGTTTACTTTTAAAATAATAATAATAATGTATATTTGATTTACATTTCCTAATTATAGATCTTCAGTCAGGAGTTGCTGACCACTCTTCTTAAAAGAAATTAACTTGGTCTCCTTAGAGAAATATCCCCACAATTACCAGGGGTTGATCTTGGATCCCCCATTCTCTAGTGTAATCTCAAAATGACATATTTTGTTTTGGTAATGTCAAAGGACCTCTTACCAATTCATTAGGGGTTGATCTTGGATCCCTTACTTTATAGTACAGTCTCAGACTAACACATTCTTTAGGTGATGCCTAAGAACCTCTCATTAATTTTTTAGGGTTGATTTAGGATTCTCCATGATGCTTAGAAGCTTCACACCAATTCTTCAGGGGTTGATCAGACATCCTTCATTCTCTAGGTGATGCCTAAAAGCCTCTTACCAATTCATTAGGGGGTAATTTGAGATCCTCAATTCTTCAAATGATGTCTAAGGGCCTCTCACCAATTCTCTAGAGGTTGATCTGGGATCCCTCATCCCCCAAATGATATCTAGAAACCTCTCACCAATTCACCACTAGTTAATCTTGGATCTCTCACCTCTCGAATATAGTCTCGAACTAGCATTACTCTCTAGTGGGAAACTCTCATGTCTCATGTCATTCTAGAGAGGTCACATATCTCTTACACACCATTGAGAATTCTTTATAAAGGGGCTCTCAAGCCACCACACCATCATAAAAAATGTTACAGACATTCTAAAGGCTTTGAAGCCCTCATACCATCATCAGAGAAACTATAAATCCCTCACTCTTCGATGACATCTTTCTTCAATTGAGGGTTTTCATGTTTCATACCATCATATGGAGGTCACATACCTCTTACACTTAAACACGACTACTCTTTAAGGGGTGGACTTAGTTTTCCTGATGTAATAAAACCACCCTCCATGGACTTGTCCCCTCCGCCCTTTAATTTTTTTTGTAAGTATGAATATCACTAGAGGTCACCCTTTTTAGGTTCTCCCTAACCCTTTAGAAGTTAGAAGTTTTTCTAAGTATGGGTATCACCAGGGGCCATCCTTTTTGGGTTTCTCTCAGCCCTTTCGAATATTTTCTAAGTATAAACTCACCCTTCATGAATTTTCACCAGTTACTTAAAAAATTTTCTATATATGAGCGTTTTCTCCATAAATTTCTCAGGACCTCTTAGAAAAATATTCTAAGTATGGAGTCTTTTATATATCAACTTACCTCACCCTTATAAGAATTTTTCTAAGTATAAGTTCCTTAATGGTTCCCTTCTACATACTTAGAAGTTTTTCAAACATGGTGCCTATCTCTACATACAAGCTCTCCGGTTTATTACTCGAGGATTCAACCCCTCTTCTAATATGAAGAAAATTCGATGAACTCGTCATGGTAACCGAGTATTTTTACAAGTCTTTACGGATTAATATCACAAAAACTTAGGGGGCTGCTAGTGGATTAAAAAAATGGACCCAAAATAGGCCTTAAAAACACCCATCAGGCTTTGGTTACCAAGCTTGAACCCAATATATGACTGGGGCTCAAGGAGTATGGGTTTGGGCATGGTAGCTCGATCTTATACTAGGCACATGTGTATGGGCTCGGGCATGTGTTGGGATAAGCATCCTTTTATTTGGGTGTACACCTATCCTGCTCGACGGGTTGTCACGCCTAGCAGGGGGTTGGGCACCCCAACACCCCCTTAGTCGGGGCACGCACCCTAAGCCCAACATACTTGAGTTCAGACAACGCGTTTGTATCTATTTTTCACTTTTAATAGGCCCGCGCCCAACACTCACCAAGGATTTTTCTTAGACCTCACACAGGTCCCTCAATATTTTATACTGATTCAATACGTATTATATAAAGTAGACTACAACTCAAAATATTACAAGGGTGAAACTACACTTCAACCCTCCTCTCCACAAAAAGACAAGATTCATGAGTTATAAATATACCATGAATCCCTCAAATCAAATGTTTACAATCTCTTCATTCTTAACATTTTCAGCATATATATTTTCAAAGTCTATCTTTCTAAAATATCATTGCACTTTCTCTCTTTATAAAGTTACTAACTTTACCATCAGAAAGTTCTCACGTTCATCAAATGGGACCTTCTATAGGTACCACAACTACTAGTCATACTAACTTGTCACGCACAACTTGCTACTACCACAGCTACCAGTCACCTTGACTTACCAGACAACACCTGCCACAACTATAGCTACCGATCACCTAACTTAACAAACATCATCTTCTACTACCACAGCTATCGATCACTTAGATTATCAAGCATCACCTGTTATCAATTATTAATCCTATGGGCTTTTCATATCAAGTCACCAGATACTTTGACTATAAAAAATGGATCGGATTACTTGAGCTAAGAGACTAGTCAATTATCTAACACATCAATTTTATTCCTAAATATCTTGGATTTTAAGACTCGTCAGTTCTTAATAATAAAACCAACCAAACCAAAATTAATATATTTTAACTTCAACAATCCACCAAAAACTCTGTATCTTAAAATCTTTCAATTAATATTTTTTTATAACCAGTAAATCTAGACATCAATCACTAATATCATTGAAACAATCCTATTTGCAACATCACAAATCTAAATGAACACTCGAAAAACCTCACAGTGAGTGTAAAAAGCTAAATAAATTGTAAAATAAAATTAAAACATATCATATCAATGGTACTAGAACCGGGACTATTTAAAAAAGGAGAAGATATAATACTATCGGCGGTGAAAAATCAATGGTAATTACGCGCTAATATGATGAAAAGATATACTCATGTGAAAATTAGTCAGAGAGGGGAGAAATTTTAAAAGTTTGATTTTCATATACACACATTTAATGGCAAAGGGAAGTAAATAAACTTTTAGATAGTACTTGCGCTTTTAAGGTTTATCATACCTTGAGACTCTAGAGGTTAATGTGATTTATTTATTTTTTTATTAAGAAATTAATATTATTTTCATGGATAAAAAAAAACATAGTAAAAATATATTAGTTCATCCACATAGTTATCTGGATCAAATTTTTATTTAATAATATTATATTATCACTTGAATACTCAGAACTTTCTGTATTTACAATTCTGAGTACATCAAGTGCAATGTTTTTTTTTTTTTTTGGTATAAGTGAGAAAACAAAGCAAGTTAAAAATGTGTTTTAAGTGTATGGTAAAAATTAATAAAGACAACGTCGGCATTAACTATTTGTAAATTTAAAAAAATATATTTTTAGATGAACAATTTCATGCCTTTTATTAATGGATAACGTTTTACATGAAATGTGAAACGATGAAGATTCGTTTAGCAACTCGTGTACGCAACATGAAATCTCGAATCGATACACCAGCAATTACTTTCAAAAGTAACTCTCACTTCCTTCGTTTTCCATTCAATTGGCTGTAATGCGTGCTCCTCGAAACGTGGATATAAAGTTTTGGGATTTGATGGATGAAGATGAACTTCCTTCAACTGGGCCCTGGTTCGGGACTTGCTGATCATCAATCAGCACGCTTTCCGGGTCCCAGTTTTTTTGGAACCGAGCAGATATTTAATTGACGAGTGTTATGGCACCAGCACTAGCTTTACGCTCTGTTGCCCTCTTGCATGCCTGGTTCCGTCCACATTGCTTTCGATTGCCCGTGCACAATCGTTGTATATGCTCATTTTCCATCTGGGCTAGTCATTTGTATTATAAAAAGCAAGAGTGCACTGTCATTGCCCAAGAAACGATAGTACCACCAAGCCATAGGCAGCGTCTGTCCCCTGCCTGTAAATGGCAGTAACTATTTACATACAGAAAAGCCCATCTCGAAGCATCTCCAGTGTAAGCCCACCGCCCCACTATCATAAAGAAAAAACACCCACCAAACCTAAGTAATCACCGATCGCAATGTATTTCTTGTGATCTTTTCTGGAATGCAAAATGTTGGCGTTTGTAGCTTTCGTGAAAAAGTGAAACACGACATCATCCTCGAATCACGGTGATTCTTTGTCTTCTATTTTAGACATTACTGTATCTTTGTTTTTCCATGTTCAAAATTTAAAAGAGTTAGCACGTCAATTTTATTGTCCATGATCATAAAATCGATCCATTGAATACCTCATTTGATCTGTATAGATAGAAGAAAGAATAACTTGGGATAGTAACTAAAAGAAAAGTACAAGACGCTTCTCATGCGATGTAAAATTAACCCCAGTACATCAGCAAATAAAAGAACTCTAAAGTCCAAATTGCCAACGAGACTTGGGATAGTAACTAGTAAGTGGTCATGAATCTCATCCAAAAGGTATCTCAAACATAAATGACCTAAAATAAGTCGTTGAAACAAATAATTAAATTTGATTTTGAAGTTCCAATTTGAGCCATTCCAAATAGCAGTACCAAGCACGATGATGCATGTGTTTCCAATTTTCAGCATGCGTTACCGTCCTACGAGTCTAGGACAAATCCGAGCAATTGCCGTCCACAAGATTTTATCCAGTTCAAAGACAGTTTTTCATTGTACGAGTGCAATGCATTTGGACCAACGATAATAAAGGGAAGAAAAAAAACAATATATATGTATGATGAGGCTAGAAAAAATTGCCAGTACAAAGATTAAGGAATATTTTCATGGACCGATAAAATTAAATCTAGAAGGTTTGATGGGCTTGCCAACATTAATATAAAAATAAAAGTTAGTATTCTCTGTAGTAAAATATTACTTAATCTTTGTTTGTTAAGTATTATCCAATGCTGATGAGCTTCGTGGAGCGTACCCGAAACTAATGAAGCACATGAATCCAATATAGGTCAGGTGGAGCCTATCCCGAGCCTGATTAAACTCGAGTTAGTAATTAATATTATTGTATAGTTTTTTTATATATCATCACCATGAAAATAAGAAAAAACATGGAGGGGCACTAGGAGATAGAATACATGCCTTAGGCAATGGCAAGAGTTGCAATTATTGAGTATAAGAATTCAACCATTACATTAATTAGAAAGAATCATTTATTCACGTAATTTAAGATGTGTAACGGAGTCAAAATCCAACATGAATACACCGATAAAAACATCGATAGAAAGACACAGTAGATAATGGCAACCCGTGGAACAGTGTCAAATTCAACAGCAATAGCGATATCAGGAGTAGTGGCTTATGCGAGCAATTGGTTGATGCGAGTTTGGATATGGACAATGGACAATCCAAGACAAGTAACAAACACAACAGATTTGATGGTATAGAATGACAGTTACACAACAATATAATAGGTTGTTACGATAGTTACGATCATAGCTTCATAGAGAAAATAGGTGTCTAGATCATGGGAGCATGGCTGTTGAACATGGAAGCATGACTAAAATTGCTTTTCAAGTAACTAAAATCATAAGATCATTGGTTAAAACCACCCACTAAGTTTATGGAAACATGGGGAAAAAAGTGTCTCACTACTTTTTACAATATAGAAATGCTAGTTTTATACTTTATACCACTAAGTTCATGGAAGCATGAGGAAAAAAGTGTCTCACTACTTTTTACAATATAGAAATGCTAGTTTTATACTTTATAACATTTCATATGCTTGTTTATAAATGGACTGTAGAGTCTTGATTGTGTAGAGGATGCTAGTTTTGTGTATAGCATGCAAGTTATGTGTATAGCAAAGGGTTTGAGATCTGCACAGCAGGTCTCGAGTTCGAGTCAGGGCGTGCACCTCTTGTAAGAGCCTGGGACAGCCGGGGTTTTACTCCCTCACCTGGGCCCACAAAGTGCGCTTTCCGGGGAGGTGAGGTTTCCTCGAATCCAAAAAAAAAAAAAAAAGTTATGTGTATAGCGCACATATATAAATTTGTTTATTTTTTTTTGGTTGTTGAGATTAATAAAAGTTGGAATTGATTCCTATAATAATTAATTTGTGCGCTTGTATATGTTTCATTATTTCTATTTGTGTGTTCTGAATGTTTCATAATAGAAAAGAGTGTGGAGAAATTTATAGATGAGGAGAAATATTTAGTTGCTAAGTAAATATGAGTAGATATAAAGAAGAAATGTTGAGTCTGGAAATGAGCTGGAAAGTTTCGACGATGAATCAACCTTGTGCCAATGTTTCATGTACATTGAGAATTATTTGTGGAATATTTCACTCAATTTACCGAATACATCCCCTCTTGCATTTGTAAAACAGATCCAAGGGTACCATTTATTTTTTCCGGTGAGAATTATAGAATAAAAGTATCACCTTAAGCATCTTTAAGTGCCAAGCGAGTTAGAGAAGCACACGTGAAGAGAACTTTAAAAGATCCTTAATGGCCTGAAATAATAAATAAATAAAAAAACATTACTTTGGAAAAGTAACTGAAGATAATAGATCTCCCACTGTTTTTTCCTTCTTCTTGACAACAACTAGATAGAACTCGAAGAAGAAAATCCTACTTTGAGAAGGTATGAGCCGAAGAATGTTTTTGGTTGCTGGAGTCAAAGATATGTAATCATCCTTTGGGTCCATATAAAATCCAATTTGAGCGTGACATAAGCATGTAGATAAACATAAAATTATTATCAATCTCCAGTTGCTGAAACCACAAAATCCCACTGCTGTATATTCCAGCATGTGAAAATGGCCATATGATCCTTCGTACAGTTATCAAGTAACTTGCTAGTATGTATCTACCTGAAATTCAACCTTTGACATCTATATATCATATTCTAAAAGATGGAAAATCATTGAATGGCACGAGTGATGATCAGTCTTCTGACTAGTATACATCCGCCTTAAATTTTACTTTAATTTAGTGTCAATCTCTGTTCTTTTGTGAGAATAATCGGCCCTTGACTACCTCATTGAGTGGATCACACTCATGAAATTATTTTTTATCAGCTCATCCCTTGCTGAAATTTCAGTCTGAACGTTAGCTTGTCATTATTCGAGTAAATTCCAACTGTCCCAGCCACCAAAAAGCAACAATGTGCATCACCTTTACAAAATATCCCTTCCTCCAGATATCAGAAAATCATCGTATCTCTCAAGGATGATCTTCATATCATCGTCCATATCATTTCTGATAAAGATATATATATATATATATATATATATAGAATGGCCCTACAGAGCATAATCTATCAGATTTTCATCCCCCAAAAGTTCATGGTATTCTGTAGCCCGTTTAGAAATGCGGCGCATTTCGTTTCTACTTGACCACACAACCACTCTATGCTATCGCCATCATCGGAGCCATTCTCACCATTTCAGTCCCATTCCAATAGATATGCTCGCACTGGGACGTAATGTCATGCAATCCAATCATTAGCATAACCAGTAGCATGCTTCAATGCAGTTGATTGCCTACCAGAAATGTGAAAAACAATGAAGTGTGCTCGCTTGCCAGGAAAGGCCAAAACAGAATTATTCAAAGCGGTCAAAATCAAGGGGAAAAAAAGGAAAAGGAAAAGGTAAAAAAAGTAGAGAAGCACAGGTTGCGGGTCTTTGTTGGCCGTCACAAGTAAATTCTTCTTCAGACCATTATTCACGGACTTCATCGGTCTTGATCCAGGCTCCTTTTTATTGTCCTTTCTGAGTCATCTAGGTAATTGGTCTGCATTCCAGTAAGATCCATGATACTCGAATAGTACATCTATTGAATTTGAATATGAATATTATTAGTATCTGAACCTAGTTTTCCTCGAACGAAATTTTCAAATTTGGCAGCACTCTTATGCTTAACCACGTGCTATGAAAAGTCATTGTCAAGCAATGAAAGTGATTCAACGTTTCATTCATCGAAATGCCCAGGACTGTTATGAGTCAATCCCACCATATTCTAGCAAATTGCAGCCCATCTGTATCACGAGTTAACGGGTATTTTTAGTATAATGGTAGTGATTTTTTAAAAAAAAATGTATTTTATTTTAAAATATATTAAAATAATATATTTTTTATTTTTTAAAATTTATTTTTTACATTAAAATGATCTGAAAATATAAAAAAATAATTTTAAAATAAAATAAATAAACTTTAGCTAGCTCTATTTGCAAAAGTCCTGAAAACTTATGAAACACACAATGGTAGCATTTAGCAGAATCACCGAAAGAACTGTTCATGGAAATGTTTTCAAAAAAAAGATACCAGTTCGGTCATCTCCAGGTGGTAAAAGCTAGAACTAGGTGGCTCGATGCCCGGCCCTCCTGCAGAAAGTCAGTTCGGTCAACTCCAGGTGGTAAAAGCTAGAACTAGGTGGCTCGATGCCGCCCTCCTGCAGAAAGTCAGTTCGGTCAACTCCAGGTGGTAAAAGCTAGAACTAGGTGGCTCGATGCCCGGCCCTCCTCCAGAAAGTCCAGCAGCCATTCGGCTCAAAACAGCATGGTCCACTAGCTCGCTTAACCGGCCCAGGAATGAAAAAAATCCAAGGCCCATCATCAATCGGCATTCAACAAACTCGGATATAAACATCATTTATTAGATTTGTGAAGGGGTACATGAGAGCAAAGCATACTATACAGAAATGTGATCAAACAAGAACATGCCCTTTTTACACGAAAACCTTTACATACAACTCTAGCTAGTCCTCAACCCTAGTATAAGACTCTACTCTGGCAGGTTAAACTTTGATTGCAAGAGCCAAAGAAAGCTGGGGCAAGAACATTATACATACTCTCAACGAGTTAGTTTCACGATGGGTTTGATCTAAACCAGCACATCACTCTATTCTTTCCAACTTGCAGTTGCAGGTCAGTGACTACTGTATCGTGGAAGAGCATGTAAGGAGTTCCTGTTTCAGTCTGAGAATTTAAAATCTCAAACCAGAGTTTCCTAGCAGAAACAACCTTCTTTTGCCCTTTCCTGTATCCACAAAACACGCATGTAATTGTAAGTTCCTGTACAGACAAATACTTCAACATTTTGATCCAAGCAACCATCGCAGAAATAGCAAGTATTATACCTCACTTTCATGCTGAGTATTTCAAATTCTTGTCCCCGACAATCAGCCAAACCAGGAGCCTCATGTGGCAAAACAAAGACCAACTGCCATCACCTCGGACTCTTTCCATGAAGAGATCGGGAATCCAAAGAGCACAGAACAAGTCTTGAGCTCGACGTTCTTCCTGCAGAAGGCATCAAGAAATAAAAACACAAGATGGAGTCGGGGAAAACAAGAAAGGGAAATTAAAGGATATGAAATAAAAAGAAAAGAGGATACTTTTCCTTTGGAAGTAACCAATATATACCCCAACTTAAACTAAGATAAGTACTGCACTAGATTTAAGGGCGACGATATTTAAGCCCATTAAGTAACGAACGTCAACTTTCCATGGTTTTTCCTGAGATATAGAAACTCAAAGATATATGCATGATGCCATCCATGGCTCCAGATATATAGCGAAAGTGTTAAGTTCATTTGAATAAATATATGCATGCATGCATAAGTGCAGAATAATAACATGTTTCTCAATTGATGTGGCAGTCAAGGAGTAGACCTGTTCCCACGCTATTCTCAGCTAGCGTGGTAGTCAAGAAGTGGATCTATTCTCACGCCATATTTGTGGTGATTTGATCTGCAGATCATCACAGTAGAGATAGTAGAAGTAGTGGCTAATATTTCTCAATTCTGTTATGTAAAGAGCTGTATTTAAACAGCCCCGCTTTGCTTAATAAAGTGTGTAGTTTTTCATCAATCTTGTGAATTCCATAATCAGAGCTTGAAACACTAACAGTGGTATCAGAGCCTCTACGGGACAGATTGATTGCAGCGAGAGATACACAGTGAGAGTGAGAATGAGTGACGATAAGAGTTTAACAAAAATTCCTCATTTCGATGGTCAACACTATGATCATTGGAGTGAGTTGATGGAAAATTTGTTGCGAGCAAAGGGGCTGTGGAGCCTGGTGGAAAACGGCATTCAAGAGCCGATCGTGGGGACTGCGTTGAGCAATGCGCAGCAAACACAACTCGATGATGCAAAAATGAAAGATCATCAAGTGAAACACTATCTATATCAAGCAATAGATAGAGTTACATTTGAACAGATTCTGGACAGGCGCACATCGAAGATTGTGTGGGATTCTTTGAAAAGCAAGTTTGGGGGAAATGCCAAAGTGAAGCAATCTCTACTCAATACATTGAGACGAGATTTTGAAATTCTGCAAATGAAACACAGTGAAACAATTGCAGAATATTTTGTGAGAGTCACTTCGGTGGCTAACCAGATGAGGAGCAATGGGGAGACGATGCCCGACACCAAGGTGGTGGAAAAGGTGCTTCGAACCTTGACAGAAAGGTTCACTTATGTTGTGGTTTCAATAGAAGAATCAAAGGATGTAAGCGCAATGACAATTGACGAACTACAAAGCTCACTTGTAGTCCATGAAGCCAAGTTCAAAAGGCTAGATAAAGAACACAATGAGGAGCATGCATTGCGTGTCTCAATTGGAGATGACAGATTCCACAATGAGCCGAGAGAAAGAAGACGTCCCATCTATCAAAGTCGAGGCAGAGGCAGAGGACGACAGGGATTTGGAAGAGCAACTGTGAAATGCTTTAAATGCCATAAGCAAGGGCATTTTCAGTATGAGTGTCCTACTTGGGAGAGGAATGCAAATTATGTTGAATTGGATGATGAAGAGGAACTTCTTCTCATGGCTCACGTTGAGCCAATTGAATCTGCAGACATTACAACAGAGGACGATGAAGATGCTGTGAAACTGGATTGTGTGAAAGAGAATGATGGAGACATGGAGCTGGATAATGGTGGTAACGTGGCACTGGATTGCGTGACAGTGAATGGTGGAGATGTGAAATTAGAAAACGATGTCCTTCTCCTTATGGCTCACAGTGAAACAAAGGAGCTGACAAAGGAAGAAGTGTGGTTTATTGACTCAGGCTGTTCAAACCACATGACAGGCAACAAAAAGTGGTTTGTCACTTTGGATGAGAGCTTTTCGCACTCTGTAAAGCTGGGCAACAATGCTAGGATGCAAGTCATGGGTCAAGGAAATGTGAAGCTGAAGGTTCAAGGGAGGACGCAAATTGTTAGCAATGTCTATTACGTCCCAGATTTAACAAATAATTTGTTAAGTGTGGGGCAGCTGCAGGAGAGAAGCTTAGCAATGTTAATGAAAAAGGGAGTTTGTAAAATTTTTCATCCAAAGAAAGGCCTCATTGTGCACACAAAAATGACCACAAACCGCATGTTTGTCATGCTTGCTGAATTACATAACGATGCTTGTCTGCAAGTAATACAGGAAGATATCACAGGGCTTTGGCATAAGCGATTCGGCCACCTTCATTTGAGAGGGCTTCAAGGACTGCATCATAAGAAAATGGTGCATGGATTACCAGAAATTCAAGCAGTACACAAGGTGTGTGAAGCATGCAACAAAGGGAAGCAACATAGAGAAGGAATTCCAAAAAAGGCTAACTGGAGAGCCTCCGGAAAATTGCAGCTAATACACTCCGATTTATGTGGACCCATAACCCCACAAACCGTGAGCAACAGACGGTATATTCTGACATTTACTAATGATTTCAGCCGGAAGACATGGATTTATTTACTTACAGAGAAGAGCGAAACCTTTGAGAAATTCAAGTTTTTTAAAACCAGCGTGGAGATGGAGACAGGGCTGAAAATTCGATGTCTACGAAGTGATCGTGGAGGAGAATACAATTCTCAAATCTTTTCAGATTTTTGCAACACACAGGGTATCAAAAGACAACTTACCACATCCTACACACCCCAACAAAATGGGGTAGCAGAACGCAAAAACCGAACACTCATGAACATGGTTCGGTGTCTACTGGTAGAAAGAAAAATGCCTAGAAGTTTCTGGGCAGAGGCAGCAAAATGGTCAGTTCATATCATTAATCGATGCCCAACAGCAGCACTACAAGATGCAACTCCAGAAGAATGCTGGACTGGGCAGAAACCAAGTGTGGCACATTTCAGAATTTTTGGGTGCATTGCTTACGTGCATGTACCAAATCAAAGGAGGGTCAAGCTAGAAGAAAAGAGTAAAAAATGTGTGTTCTTAGGAGTAAGTGAAGAATCTAAAGCATACAGACTCTTTGACCCAGAAAGCAAACAAATCATCACTAGCCGAGACGTGATTTTTGCTGAAGAGGAGATTTGGAATTGGGGGAGGATAGATGGTGACACGGAGGAATTAAAATGGGAAGATGCAGAGCCATTTGCTGACGAAGAAGGCAACGCTGGCAACGACCATGCTGGCACTGGCAACGACCATGCTGGCAACGCTCAAATGGAAAATGAGCAAATTCAAGCTCAGGCCGAGGAAGCAAGCCGTGAAGCAAGTCGAGCAGACGCCACCTGGCGAGCAAACGCCACCTCATTATCTCAAACAATTCAAAGGGAGCAGCCAAAGAGAATTAGTAGAGCTCCAGCACATTTACAAGACTACGTAACTGGGGAAAATCTCACAGAGGAGGAGGAAGGAGACGATCAATTTCTGGTGCTCTACACTACAGCAGATGATCCAGTAAGCTATAATGAGGCGGTGAAAGACATAAAATGGAGCCAAGCTATGGATGCCGAGATTCAGGCTATCGAAAAAAATAATACATGGGAGTTAGTGGAGCTGCCCAAAGGGATGAAAAAAATCGGAGTCAAGTGGGTTTTTAAAACAAAATTAAATGAAAAGGGAGAAGTCGACAAATACAAGGCGCGACTAGTTGTGAAGGGTTACGCACAAAGACAAGGAATAGATTATAGTGAAGTATTCTCACCAGTTGCCAGATGAGACACTATTAGGATGATACTCTCTCTCGCTGCGCTACGAAGTTGGGAAGTTTTTCAGCTCGACGTGAAAAGCGCATTTCTTCATGGAGAACTGAAGGAGGTTGTTCACATTGAACAACCTGAAGGATACATTCGAAAAGGAGAGGAGCAGAAAGCGTATCGATTAAGAAAGGCATTGTATGGCCTAAAACAAGCTCCAAGAGCTTGGTACAGTCGGATAGAGGACTACTTCAATGGTGAAGGTTTTGAAAAATGCAGTTATGAACACACCTTGTTCATAAAGAAGGAAGGAGGGAGTTTTTTTGTGGTAAGTCTCTATGTGGATGATTTAATTTTTACCGGCAATGATATAAAGCTGTGTAGAGAATTTAAAGCTTCCATGCAATCGGTATTTGATATGACTGACCTAAGGAGGATGAAGTATTTTCTGGGTGTTGAAGTACACCAAACGAATGCTGGAATATTTTTGTGTCAAGAAAAATATGCAGGTGAACTTCTTACGAGGTTTGGAATGGGCAGCTGCAATGCAGTTAATAATCCAATGGTTCCAGGAACCAAGTTATCATCACAGGAGAAAGGAGAAGAAGTAAACAGCACCGAATACAAGCAATTGATTGGTAGCCTTATGTACATTACGACAACTCGACCTGATATAATGTATGCTGTAAGTTTCTTAAGCAGATTCATGGCCGCGCCAAAAGAAGGACATTTACTAGCTGCAAAAAGAATACTTCGGTACTTAAAGGGGACAATTGATTTCGGTGTTTTCTACAAGAAAGGTTCAGATAACATCCTCAAAGGCTACACAGATAGCGATTTTGCGGGAGACTTAGATGGAGGAAAAAGCACGTCCGGGTATGTGTTCATGATGGGAGATGGGGCAGTAGCATGGAGTTCCAGGAACCAGTCAATCGTCACACTATCAACTACGGAGGCCGAATATGTAGCAGCTACCACATGTGCATGTCATAGTATATGGATGAAGGAAGTTCTAAACAGTGTTGAAGAAGATTATTGTAAGTGTATTACCGTATTCTGTGACAATAGCTCATCCATTAAACTGTCTAAGAATCCGGTACTACATGGAAGAACAAAACATATCAATGTGAGATTTCATTTTATTAGAGATTTGATCAAGAAGGGAGAAGTGGAACTAGTCTACTGTGGAACAAAGGAGCAAATAGCGGACATCATGACCAAACCACTCAAACTTGAAGATTTTGTGAAACTCCGCATGCTCTTAGGAGTACAAGAGAAGAAGGCATTAAACTGAGCTGAACAAACACGGCATGCTCAGTTTAAGGAAGGATTTGTTAAGTTCATTTGAATAAATATATGCATGCATGCATAAGTGCAGAATAATAACATGTTTCTCAATTGATGTGGCAGTCAAGGAGTAGACCTATTCCCATGCTATTCTCAACTAGCGTGGTAGTCAAGAAGTGGATCTATTCTCACGCCATATTTGTGGTGATTTGATCTGCAGATCATCACAGTAGAGATAGTAGAAGTAGTGGCTAATATTTCTCAATTCTGTTATGTAAAGAGCTGTATTTAAACAGCCCCGCTTTGCTTAATAAAGTGTGTAGTTTTTCATCAATCTTGTGAATTCCATAATCAGAGCTTGAAACACTAACAGAAAGCACCTAAACAAAACAAAACAAGATTAACCATTGAAAAACAAAAGACGACCCAACAAACCACATAGCATGAACAAGAAATTTAACTATATTCATACAAAATCAGCTTTAATCTACAGTGTTAATTTATCCATAAAAAAAGGTGGCACTCAAAGGCATTGAAAAATCTAACAAACAGAATTGCTCCTATACCTTTCCTCTTCCTTCCTCGTTGATCAAATAACGATCGGTGTGGTTGAACACTCGAAGCGTGGGAACAAAACCATTGGAAGCACCATCTTCCCCTCGAATTGAACTGCCTGTGGGAAGGATATTATGAACAGCGCTAGCGGTACCAAATCCTTCCCACAGAAATTGTAAACTGAGTTTTTTTTTACTATATTAATCTACCAGCATTCTGGTTGTAGATTCAATGCATTAAATACCGATGCTCAAAACTCAGTCACACATTAATATTACCAGTAGGAAAAATCGGTTTGGCTTTGCATGTTCTAGACGCCTCTGTTAATAAAACTGCAACTTGAAAACAACAAAACAAAATTCTAGCAGAAATTCTTGACAGATTCGAGACAGAAATTCTAGCATCCAGCAGCACCACTTTTATCAAACAAAAACAATCAATTCAAGGCAAACTCGTCAATAATCGACTAACCAAACAGACTTCAAACAAGAAATACTCACTTGATATATATTAGTTCTCAATTTGCGTTGAGAAATTTTTTCAGGGATTATTTTTACTTTGATCAAATATAGAGGTTTGGCGTATTTTATATTAAAAAAATAATATCGGAAGTTAAATCATTATGCACAACACAGCCCTCTTCTTGGTCTACATCATTCCATGAATATTCTATCAAGGCTATACATGTAGTATGCCTTTTTTTTTTTAATAAAATAGATGACATGTTTCTTTTTAAGTTCAAATTATTAAAAAAAAAAAAAACTAAATCTACTCAATCTTTTACTATGATTTTAGATACAAAAAATTATGGATTCTAATAGTATAAATATGATTTTTCCTTTCTAAAAAAACTAATTAAACCTTCAATTGGGATAGAAATGTCTTTTTCATGGGATACATTTATTATTTCAAA
>Ga0325405_1002951_pt1 | contig 17572 bp, 7 predicted proteins | sample PopdelMetagenome_21_FD_205663 | JGI IMG/M metagenome (GOLD analysis project Ga0325405, IMG submission 205663) | Populus deltoides microbial communities from Bellville, Georgia, United States - Xylem-Control-R2 | ecosystem: Host-associated > Plants > Phyllosphere > Stem > Wood/Secondary xylem...
AATATATAATATATAATATAATGATTTTATATGTTTTGAATTATGTTCATAAATGAAGAAAAATAATATTATAGTCAGAATCAAGGTAATTTTAGAGAATTCTTAAATATTTCAAGGGCACCCAACATTAATCTACACAAATTCAAGATGATCGGAAAAAAAAACATAAACATGTATTTACATAAATATAATATTAATTTAATAAATAAAGGATTATTCATAATTATAATTGTGCAATAATTTTTTTTTAGACAAAACAATACTAATCTCATAAAATTTCCATTATTAAATGCAATTTTTTTTATATAATTAACATTTGAATTCATGAAACGTCTTGATACAAAATTACAACCTTTAGCACCATCTTTAGGGTGGTTTGGGATGGTGGACATGCTTCTAATTTTTTTCTATTTTGATTATTTGGATATATTAATATTAAAAATAAATTTTTAAAAATAAAAAATTATTTTAATATATTTTTAAATAAAAAATACTTTAAAGAATAACCAGCCATATTCCTAAAAAAAACTCTTAAAAACCTTCAAGACTTTTGATGTGAGATTAATAAATAATTTCCTATGTGAATCAAGGAGAAGAATTACATTGTTTTTAAAACACTCCTTAGAGTTTCATAATATTTTTTCTTAATTCTTGTGAAAAAGAAAAAAAAATTGAATGTCTAACTTCATTTTATTGCCAAACTGAAAACTAAAAAACAAAAGTATTATTATTATTATTATTATTATTATTATTATTTTGGCAAGAAAATCAAATGGATTGGTGCCTCATGGTAAGCCTTACCTGTTGTCAAATTTTGCCTTTTAAAAATAAAATAAAATAAAATTCTGGATACCAACGAATTTCACAAAATAGATGCCACTGCCATGTCATGCATTGGACATCTAATGTATGTCAGTGAAAGTCTAGTCTTCTGGACACGACCGCACTGACACAGATTTTGATGGCCCAATCCCTCCACTTAACACAAACGACACACAAACACCATCCCTTTCATATCGCTCCTCTCCCCTCCTCCCTTCCCATCGCATCTTCTTCTCTCTCTCATGGTGATCGCGGCAGCAGCGGCAGCAGCTATTGCTTCTTCGCTTTCACTCGGTAATTACTATGACCTTCTTTTCATGCTTTTGTTTCTTCTTTTTGTTTGTTAATTAGGGTGCGTTGCGTGCATGCCCCCCCCCCCCCCAATTGATTTCAAGAATCGAACCCGACCCAAAAGAGAGCGACTCTTTTCTTGAAAACCCATTTTGTGTTTCGGAGAAAGGCTCTATTTCTTAGCTCTGTTTTGATGCCTCTTTGCTTAGTCCACTGCAAATCAGAAGAATGTATTAATGTGAAGACATTAGGAAAGGCACTTCAGTTTTTGATACCCCTTTTCCATAAAGACTTTTATTTGAAGGGTATCAGCTTGCTATTAATTTGTTTTCTCGCTGAGAATGCAAGAAATGACTGTGAATGAATTCAATTCTTTCTTTTCCTTTTTCTTCTAAAATTCTGGTTGCAGTACAAATACATTTTATGCATTGGTTGGGATGGGTTGATGGGGAATTAGCTTTCTGGAACCTGAAAAAATAGAGAAAGAAATAAGTAATAAATTTCATTAATCTACTTTTTTCATCGACTGAGGATTTTGCTTTTTAATTCTTCCTTTGCAGCATCTCTGTTCATCGAATTTGCTCCTCTTAAACTACATGTTTTTTTTCATTCAAGGTGTTTTTCTTGATGTTTATGTATACTGTTTTCAGGTTCTTCCCATTGTCAACTATGCCAGGCAGATGCCTTTTGCTGCTCAACATCACACGGGGGCACAAATAGCTGGAACAAATCTCCTATTGACAGTTGCAGACCTTGTGACCTTTCCAGAAGGTGAATATATTCATTTTTGATAAAGATACGCAGCACAGGAAGTTGGAAATCATGTTCCAAGCATGAGATTGATCTAGTTCTTTCATATTTTTTTTCTTCCTTTTTTTTTTTTTAAAAAATTAGCTACATGTTTGAATAGTTTTTAGTTTTTCATACAATTCCAAGGCATTGATATTCCTTCAATCCTGTCTCTTGTTATTAGCTGTTTTTTCTGGAATATTTTATGAAGATAGTATTTTTTATGTTAAATTTCAGGTACAGAAATCCATTTTTTGGATCAACACAGTTCCAATGGTCATCTGTGGGCCGTAATCTTTGCCTTCAGAAAGTTTCAGTTGCTGCAGATTACTCTGATTCGGTTCCTGATTCATCTAATTACACAAGTCATCGAGGTTATCATCCACTAGAAGAAGTGAAACTTAGCAAAAGGACTCGTGAAACTCAGCTCACCTCTGCTGCAATAGCAAGGACAACTGTTGAGGTGGGTGCTTGGATAGTTTTATGGAAGCATAGAATTAAAATTTCAGTGTCATAGGTCTACTTGCTGTAAATGCCATGATTTTTTCTCTGTGTAAGAATTCATAGTCGTGCCTTTCATTTTGTTTTAGGCTAATACTAGTGCTTTGCTGGTTTTTCCTGGATCCGTACATTGTGAACCACATGGACAAATTTCCTGGGCCGAATTTCAGTATATCATTGATGACTATGGAGGTATACTCTAGCTGTAATGTGCATGAATAGTCATACGTAAAACATCAACTTGGTTGATTTGACCTAATCCTCCTTTTCTATTATGAATTTCTTCTCAGACATATTCTTTGAGATTTTTGACGATAGCAATATCTTACAAGATCGAGGAGCTAGCAACCCTGTGGTGAGGTCACACTTATTTATGTTTCATTGGATGAATCCAGAATATGTTTTAAGGGGCAAGAGTGAAATATTCTTTTTATGCACTCTGCGAAAACACAAAAAAAAAAAAGTCCCTGTTGGTAACTGAACCAAAAAGGCAAAAACATTGTAGTACAATGGTGAACAAGTTGAATAACAGCGCAAAATTTTGGAGAATTTTCGTGTACACTCAACATTTAGAAGTCCAACAAGCCAAAAAGCTCTTCAATAAGATGTTATTTGAACCCTAGCATGTAAATTTAGGGTGACAGGGAAAAAGAAGACTACTAGAACTAGAGAAGCAATGTTGAGAGGTGGAGATTTTTGCATGTGAACAAGGGAACTATAGAAGTGTATTCCTCTATTATATTTTTAGTTTCTTTGGAATAAGTGCAAGAAAAAAGATTCAAGGGTTATTCCTTGTTATCCTATTTATCAGATTATTGGTCACTTGTGGAATACAGTGAAAGCTTTTGGATGACTGAAGTGATGCTGTTACACACTTGGTATGCAGTTGGTGTTATCTGTGAATGCTTAGTCCCCTTTGGAGCCTTTTTTACTGGATATCTTCTACTCATATACGTAACCCTAAAAAGATGATTTTGTTACTAGTTAAAAGGTAATAAATGATGGAAAAATGATTAGCTATAAAATAAATTGGTTGATTCTGCCTAGATATTTATTACTGTAAATTACAAACTCTCAAAGTTTTACTCTGGTTACTTGCCGCATATTTTATTTTCAAAATAGCAGTAGAAAAACAACTGCCCCGTAATGAAATTGTTATTTTATCTTAAAGATTTAACCTGTATTCCTTGCACAATATAAATTTGTTCAAACAGCAGAATATCATTGGCTAAAAAAAAGAAACACAGCCCTTTAAAGCCCCCTAATATGTAGATGGAGAACCTGTCAGTCAGCTAACAGAAGGCCTGCAACATGATCAGGATGCAATTATAGGGTGTGAAGCATATGTTTTTAAAAATAAAGGGTGGAATATGTAATCCCTTAAAGATGTTTTTTCTTTTCTTTTTGTAAGTTACCTTAATAATCTGTTTCCTCTTTTCTGTTGCTCGAGTTGCATGAATTTGGATTTCTTCTTAAAGCATTCATGAATTCTTTTCAGAATGTTTTGATTGGGATGGATATTCCAATGTACGAGAATAAAAAGGTAGTCAATGAATACAATATTTTCAATTTTGGCAGTGAAGATGATATACCATTTGATGAGGATTACTTTGAGGTTAGTAATCACTGCTCCTCATTTCTGGGTTGAATCTTGCACATCCTTATGAGTTGTTCTGCAAACTGAAGTTACATGAAAATCAAATAGGTAATGGATTCGGAAGACTCTGAAGTTCCAGTTGATTGGGGAATGCCAGATACTTCCAGCTTGGTTCATCCTATATATTTTGCCAAGTGCATGACAAAGGTGATTACAGCTTGGTTTCCTAGTTAATATAGCGAACTACTGACTTGGATGGAAATCTTCATAATTCATAACTGTTCTTGGAAATCTTAATAAAGATTGTTGACAGGCAATCATTATTAATATTTTTTCTGTCTTCTTTCAATTTAAGATATTTGGCATTGAACTGTTTTTATTAGTAATTGTTCTACATGGTCATTGCTTAAGACATGGTGCCATACCACCATGGTAATGGCCTGGGACTGGCTAAATTTGTATGGTTCGGAGAACAATCATTTGGTTATGACACCCATTTCACGTGGCATGCAGATTTTGTATCACTGCTTCTTTTTTTCTTTTCCTAAAAATTGAAATTGCAAATCAAATTAGTAAATTGGATCCTTGGTTGTTGTCTTACTTATCTGACTTTTTTAGATGAAAGTATCCATAAAATTTTTGTTATTCCTTTTTACAGTTGCTACAAATATTATAGAAGATTTCTTAAAAAGAAAAACTATTTTAAAATTTCAATTCATGCCTGTATTTTTTTATTTATATTCACCCCACAGATAATAAACTCCAAAATTAATAAAACCAATTCAGCAAATTAAATTGGACCCTAGTTATTTCTTACAAGGGACCTTAGTTATTTTCTTGTGTTATCTTTGATGATTTTAGAAAGAATAATTTATATCTTTTAACAAACTTTATTGACATGAAAAAAGACTCATTAATTGAAAGGCAACATAAAATATTTTTTCATGTTTATATCTTTAAAATAAAAAGGTCATAAATGTGTAATGGATAAAACATAATCCATAACCATTTTGATCCAATCCATACCCATCCATTTGCCACCTCTATTGTTAAATGCTCCTTTTGTGGTTTAGTGCATTTTGTAACTATATATAGCTTGTAACTGTGGTCTATACATTCTTATAGGACAATGATTTTAGGAAATTGTGGCACCTTTTCAAAACCTTTCTATATTATCTATCATGTGCCCAGCTTTGCACAACGAAAAACCTAAGATACAAAGAACAAATAACGGTCGATCTAACTCATTGGAAAACAAATTGTGATTCCAACAAAGACTAATATTTAAGTGAAAAAGTTCTATAAACTAAACCAAACCTCTGATCAAGTTAGAGATTTTAATACACAAAAAAGTAAAGAAATCAAGCATTTGAGGATACTAAGAGAAATTTTCCCCATAAATCTCTCGAAAGAAAACACGTGAAGAAAACGTGGAAGCAATGAAAATAATAATAGAGAAGGCATCTAAAAGTTCTTTTTGTGCCACAAATTAGGTCAGGAGTGAATTGATTGAGTTAGGTGCATGATAAATGATATAGATCAACTTTAGAAGGGTGGCAGTGCCACAAAAGGGTAGTGGGAAATTAGACCTACTCTTTTATTTTATTTTTTTACTGTTTTAATTTACTGAATGCTGCATCCTCACAGGCAATCAATATGGAATACCATAGAAAAATGGACCATCCATCAAATGGTGTTTCTATTGTGGGTTGTCTGAGACCAGCCTTTTCTGATGAAGAATTATACTTAAGAACGTCATTTCACTGTGAGGATAGTGATGGCTATAATTCAGACCGGAAAGGTATCTTGTGGTTATGCTTACCTTGCTACACCATCTAATGTAACTTCTAAAGTTTGCTTATTGATTTTTGTTTTGTTAGGAATCCTTATAGGATTTCTAGTTGTCAAGTTACTAGCATTTGACTTTTAATAATATTAGTCAATTAGGATAAGAATTAATTTATTTTTGTAACAATTAGGATTGTGAACATTTAACTAGTGCAGATCAGCTATTAGGAGGATTTTTACCATACAACTTATTTTATCAATCAATTACAGAAGTTAGAGGTTTTCATCAATCCTAAATCTCATTCCCTTTATTCCAACTTCAATTCTACTCATGCTTAAGCTATGTTTCTATTTTTTATGCTGTTTTTACTGTTCTTCATTCCTACTCTTCACGTAATGGACCTACCTTTAGTTGATACACACTGGTGGAGGGGGGCTGGTGGGGATACTAAAATCAGATGGATAATTTAAGGAACAAAATAATTGCATTTTGTAGCTGCACCAAGCTGATTTTTGGAATGGAATGCTTCCCAGCCAACACTCTTCATTGATGGTTCTCATGTAACTTTTCACCAATTAAAAATATGAACTGTATTTATTCAATCAAGGGCAGCTCTAGATATTTAGTGTCAACCTGAGCATTCAAGAACATCCTTTTCAGTTGGTGCCATCTCTCATTTACATTAGAACATACATGTGATGTTGTTGTGCAATTATTCCGTCACACATATATCCTTTTTGCCTCTGTAGACACAGAAATTTTGAGCTTTAACTCCAAAAGTGATGTAAGCAGCTCTGGTTCAACTCTCCATTGCTTGGAGATCATGAGAATAGAGCTATTTTCATTGTATGGATCTCAGGTACATACTTATAACCATATTTGTAGAACATAAATCATAACCTGCATGACATTTTATGTTTTCGTGTGGGTGGTTGGAAGCCCAGCTCACAGGGTTAGTGGGAATAGATTTTACTTTGAAATATAATTAAGACATGTGAACAAAAAACAAAACATATGATTGCTTTTTTAATTAAGGCATCTGTTTTGGAATGATAGATTATTTCACCCATTACTAAATTCTATTTGGAGGGAAAGCATTTTATAATTTGTTTATGCAGTGGTTTCCACACTCAACAATTCAACGTTGTTCTATTACAACAGTGCATTTCTTTGGATATTGCAGTCTGCGGTTAGTTTACAAGATTTTCAAGAAGCAGAGCCTGATGTCCTTGCACACTCGACTCCAGCAATTCTAGAGCACTTTAGTGAAAAGGGAAGTAGATGCAATATTGCTCTTAAAGCTCTTTGCAAGAAGAAGGGTCTTCATGTTGAGGTAAATAAATGCTTTCGAGTGCTATCCCTCTATATTTCTGGTTTCTTGTATCAGATATTGTGCAAGCTGTACACAGCGTGTTTATTTGCTATGATCTGTAGAACACATTTCTTGTTCACTTGGATGTGTTGAAATTGTGTCATAGGCACTTGATAACAAACCTCTGATAAAAAAGATAACAACTTCATTATCTTGTCTTTTTATGCTGTCCAAACTACTCAAAGGTAAGTAGCATTATTTTAGTTCTCTTTTGGTTGTCAGCACTTCTCTAACCCCTTCACTCGAAAAAGAAAACCTTGCACTCTCATTAGTGACAGAAAAATAATTACAGCTTTCCACATTAAACATCAAATGAAGGACTTAAAACATCTTTATAAAGTTGCTTAACTTGAAACCTTTCATGAAAAATCAATAAATGGATGGTCATGGAGAAGAAAATTCCAAACCAAGGTGGCTTGTTGATATTCAGAAAATCAAAATTATTGGTTACAGGATCAGCTTCAAATCTAATAGGACCCGCTACTGATTTGTTTTTTCTCTCAATAAAGTCAGCATCTTTTGCTCTTCAATTTTTTATTGACTTGAGCCCAAAACTTTATTTTGTTCTGTTTCTCTCCTTCTTGAAACTCTTTCAGAAAAGTATCCTGGATGACTATGATAACAGGTTCTTGATTGTTAAATCTGTTTTTAACAACAATTTGGAGCAAAACAGTTCTTTGTTCAACCATTCAACTTATTGTTGAAATCTTGAATTTGCTTCCTTGTATTCACATTCTTCTGTACACGCATCAACATTTTGAGGCAGAACAAAATTGCCTTGTCAAACTGAACAAGATTGAATATGATCTAACCATTCTATCACATCATCGTCAAGTTTGCAAGTAAGCTTCATCCTTTGATCTTCAGGAATCTCATTAAACTCACAATCGGTTTCAAGTTTTGACAACCACTTACAAAATGTTTTGTCAGGTAACTTGCAGTCAGAAAATTCTTGAAAACCAAGAATGCATTTATGAATAGATTGTCTATGAGAAATATTCTGACCGCAAAAAATATTGTTGTAACAATTCCACAATAGGACCAGTTTTGCAAATTCTTTGAGCTCCATGTTATGCCTTAAAATCACTTGCAAATCTTATTCTATTGCTTCCTGACATAGAACGAAAGCAAAACACAATCTAATATGCAATTGAGCCTGTAAGAGAGGCAAAATTTATCAAACAATATGCTCCCAAAGAGAAGCTATAAATTTATTAGTGGAAATTAACTCGTTTTGCCTTGTGTTTTCATTTATAAGCTATAAAAACCTAATTGGAATGAAAGTGGATGTCAAAATATACATCTTGCCTGTGCACTATTCAATCAGGTCTTGTTTGATAGTAAACCATATCAGGCTTGCTGAAAAAAACCACACCAGTCTATCAAATCATTGTGATGAAAATTAGAAATAGGGATGTGATTGGAGTCTTACTTGCAACATTCGTGTATCTCTGTTTAAGACACTTCTGCAATGTTTATGAGAAACTTATGTCTGCATTCCTGCTTAAGATCAGTTATTTATAGTTGGCCAGTTATTTACTGTCCGCATCCCTTTGATCTTATACAGAGAGCTAATTTGATTGGGGTTGATAGCCTTGGCATGGATGTTAGAATTTTCTCTGGGTTGGAAGCACGAACTCATCGGTTTCCCTTCAAAGTCCGGGTGAGTAATCTAAGGCACAGTTGAGATGTGTAGAATAGAAAATGACTTATCCAGGTTATCTCAGGTAATAAATTTTCTGATGTGAAAGCCTATCTGAATGTACAGTTGTAACTGTTCAAATTTTCTGGTTCCTACCAAAGTTGAAACAGTGTCAAATATGCTGAATAAGTTCTTTTGCATCATGCATTTGTAAAAATCAGTAGTGTTATTTGCTTAAATTTTCGCTGGAAAACCAATTTTACCTTTGGTATTTTACGCGCATGTTTAATGCATGTTCATCTCTTTTGAAATTGGTCCATAAAGTACAACACTTCTTTTGAAATATTGCATAGTAGTTACTTCTCATTCCAAAAATGTCCCTCGGCATTAGCCATATTATTTGTCTTGGAAAATTTCACATCACTTGATACGTATTGTGAGTTGTCCATCACTCTCCTCTTGACCTTTTCAAAAGTATTTTGCAAATCTTTCTTTAAAGTGCTTTTCTTCTAGCTAGATGCGTATTTGTGTTTTGGGTACCAATCAAGTGCCATATAGGTCTCTAATTTTTCTTAAACATCATTCTCGCTATTGCTTTTTGCTGGAATGTGCCTCATTCATTTTTCAACAACATCATTTGCTGGAATTTCCAAGCCTGGGTCAGAAGCTTTTGTTTCATTCCTTTATTCACTGTTGTGGGAAACTATGGATGTTTCTCCCAAAACTTGACCTTTGAGCACATCTGTAGAATTCATTATAGCGGTACAATCTTCTGCCCTCTGATGTAAGGTTGCTTACTCCACATGTGAGTTCTTTTATATGAGAGGCACTGGAAATGTAACTGGTTGATGAATTGAACGTTTCATGTACTATAAGGGCAATGTGTGCTTGCATTCATGTGCATTTTCTTGCCACCTTTTTACTTATGCGGGAAAACAAGTACCGATCAAATGTACATGCTAGGAAAATTTAAGTTTTTCTGGTCCTTTGGAAGTTAACAGAGGCGTTCATTGTTCTTCAGATTGATGAATGTCTTGACACTGTATCCAGGACCAAAGTTTGCCCGTCTGTTGATATTTTTTATCTATATAATTTGCAGGCTACCTGTAAAACTGCTGCACAAAAGCAGATTCATCAGCTGTTGTTCCCCAGGGCTCGCCGAAAAAAGTTTAAAACTCACGAAGATGAGCTTGGGGACTCATATTTCTAACCTTGACGAGGGAACAAGAGATTTATTTTTATAATAAAGTCCAGGCTTGGTGGTTCGCTTTTCGTCCGTTTGTTTTTTAATCTGCTAGAGATTTGTCAGCCAAAGGTCGTTGTACTAACATATTTGTACATTATTTCAATAAAGGACCAGATGGGGCCACTCTGTTCATCCAATCTTATTGACATGATAAAATTTCTTTATGCTGTGCACCCCAATCCAGCATTCTTTAAGTTTTCAAGCTCGACGAACAACTCAAGGGTGGGAGCGAGGGAGTGGTGGCGAAAATCTTTGGTTGTGCGCTTACGATGTTTAAGCTTAGCCACATATGCTGGTGAGACTAGGAAGCAAATCTAGAGAAATTGGTATGCTTCTCTTGGTTTTTCTTAGCCATTTAAGTTCAATATCCTGTGCAGTTGCCCCACAAAAATAGCTAAAAAGTTTTCTGACATAAACCACTCGTCAAGTTCGTGAAACAAATCCCAAAACATTCTAAACATTAAGAGAGGTTAAGAATATACTTTAGATTATGACTGATGATACGGGTAAGGCAACAACGTGTAATACAACGTAAAAAGTAACGAAAATAAGAACTGCAATTATGCATAAAAAATTACTTCCAAGCTGCAAATCGGTGATTATTGACCCCCCTCCTTTTCTGCTAACCATTACCCCCAACTTAGCTGACACCTATAGTTTGTTGGAGCAGCAGTGAGACGTGCGCTCTTTCTAACCCCTGAAAGCAGATCCTGCATTACGATTTTTAGCTCCTGAGACTTTTCCCATGTGCTCGTTTTTCAAGTTTTTTCTGCACCTAGTGCCTTATTATGATTTCTTCCCCCACACATCTTTTCCCACATTCTTGCTCTCAATGTCTTGCTCATCTGCAATGCTGGTGCTAGCAAGATCATGCTTACTACTATCCCTGGTTTTTGAGCTCCCAGGGATAGTTTTTTGGCCGCGGTTTCCAGAACAAGCCTCCTCGTCAAAATGTTTACTTCTTTCTGCATCTTCATCACCAGCATCAGCATGGTGTTGATCCTCTTCCTTGTCACCCCTGCATAAACAACATAAGAGTTGGGCACATGTGATATGGTTTGCTCACAGAAGAGATAAAATGACCTGTCATCATGTTACCGAAGGATGAGATGGAGACCACATGACAAGAATGGTGATATTCATTTTTCATTCCCGTACCCCAGAGTGAAATTTCAGAGATATCAGACATTTTTCAACTGCATGCCAGCGAGTCATTTTCCAAAACTGAGTTGTCCGTGAAAAAGTAGTGATTTAGGAAGCATAGGGCTTCCATACTAACACTTTTTATCACATTATGTAAAGAATAGCAGCATTCATAGATAAAGACAGTGAATAGAGACCATCCTGCAATCATAGATTGTGACACTATTAAACTTTCACGAGAACTAATTCTTTTAATTTAAACTTATATTTAAAATAAATTGGGTCCCATAATTACACAATTTTTACGCATCTACCAAACATCCTTAACCTTTACCCTTCAATTACTTTTTTAAACCCTTGACACTTGACCTCTTAAAATTTAACCTCCAATTTTAACCATGAACTAAACACAAGCTAAGAAAATGCCAAAAAAATAAAAAGAAAAATAGAAAAGAAAAGAAAAAACCTGGAAAATCTAACCTCCAATTCCAGTGAATACACGTTAGCCTATCCTCAAAGCATGAGGAATATTGCAGATAAGTGTCTTCATAGAAAAGTAACTTACAATGATAGACCAGGGGAGCTAAAATGAATGGAGCATCCTTAACATGACAGAATTGGGAATAGCCTAACCACTCAAACACCATCAAGGTCTGTTTCATGTAGCCTTAACGACGCAAAGCTAGTGTACAAACCTAACATGGCTAAATATTACTGTTTTTTGAACCTTGTATCAAAAGTCTGTCAGACCTACTTCATCCAAAATATTTTCCATAATCTAACCTCTGTAACCCTAACAGGGTTGAGCTTTGTAAGGACATACAGTTCATTCAAACTAAAACTTCGCTCATTTGCTAGTTAGGGCTCCTGATGAAGGAGCTTAGGTAAACAGCAAAGCCAGAGATTTCTGTTTTTCTTATGAATTTATCATATGAAATGGAGAGAAATATTCAAAGCAAAATCCAAAAAGTCGCATACCCAGAATAAACGATCAACCCAACAGCAACAGCAGCAAAGGCCACAAAGTACATCCAATCAACCTGATCAATATTCCCATCAGTGAGAAAATTCCATGTGTGAACATTTGAACTTGCATAATACTTGAATTCTCACATTCATACAATGTTATTAGTTAACAAACCTTCTCATGATAAGCAAAGATGCGAATCACAACAGCCCACATGTCTGATGTCAGCAAAGACAAGTTGAGCATCGTGGAACCACTAATCTGTAGATAGTGGGAGTAAGAATATTTAGGTGAGCATATGCACGCACTTTTATAAACCATCCATGAGGTCAGTCTAAATAACTCTTGCCCTCTAGCATTGAATAAAACTCTGATAATCACACTGAATTTCACATTTGTCCAAAAGTTACCGTTGCAAGTATTAAAAAGTTACAATTATGACAAATTATAAGATGGTACCCTTACTGGGCTGGTGAAAAACAAGTAAAAAAAATAATACAAATCCTCTGAAGTTAAGACATTGGATGAAGGTGATGGCAGCTTGATAGTCTAGAATAAAATTTTAATGTCAAAATCAGTTAAGAAGTACAGGCTTGAAGCAATAACTGAAGCACAACTGATGCATATGGATTAGCTCCTTTCATGTTAGCACCAAACCATCACAGATTACATAAGTTGAAACGTAGGCATTCCTCACACATTCATGTCCTATTTAATGGTTGGCTTGGCACCATCTCACAAAACATCAAATTTGTGCTAAAAATCGATGGATGATAAAGTAACAAATGAAAAGCACCATTAATTTAGAAAGTGATTAATGACTAATAAAAGAGCGAAACCAAAATTAACCACTGGTAGTGTTATACGAGGGATAAAAACAGATTTCAATAAATATAATCGGTGTTTTAGATGCTAAGAAGATTTTAATCTAACGCATGTAAGCTACAGATTTTGAAAAAGATTTTCAATTCAAAGAGGTAGCTCACAATCATTCATCGCCCTTCAAACTACAATTTCAAGTTCTTGAATTCAAAGGCAGCCCACATTCTTACTAAGTTTTAGTTAGTTCTATGGTAACTCATATCCATACCTTAAGCAAGATCGGGACTAAAGAGTAGAACAGAAACATTGCCACTGAAAATCCAAAAAACGGAAAAGCCTGAAACCAATAACATAAAGCAAACATGAAAAGTTAAACTCTAACCATGAATAATCCTCAAGACTTCTATATGTATTAAATTTAAAGACAAATCAATTCTCTAACAATGTCAGACCAATTGATAATAACTGAATATTTAAAATCCCACATTCATTTTCATATCTTTCTCTTGAATGTTTTTCATCTGAGCCATTATATATATGTATTTGAATTGATTTTGGTTAAGAATCATCTAACACCAGAAGCAAATTACAAAGATGACCCTATACAGAACCATTAAACATCAGATGTCAAGCTATCATTCTATTGTGATTGCTGAGTCATGTGAACAGGAATAAAAGGAAAAACAAGTGTAAGATACATATGCTTTGGAAGAAGAGGATGGACAAGAAACATACTGCCCCAGCTGACCAGTGAATGGATTTAACTTCGTCGCGCTCCAGAATACTTCTGTAGATATCACTAAGGGATACAATTGCCAAAAACAATTAAACAATTTACCATCATTGAATGGCACAATCAAGTTAGCCAAGTGATCATGAGTTTTGGATATCATGAAGTTTTAAAGTCGATTGTAGACAATTTACACAGAATAAATTAAAGTAACTCATCAGTAGAAAGGCTGATGTTCCTCATAGCCATCAACCTTAGCCATTAAGTTAAGGATACATTTGAATGGCACTGATTATGGCACCAAAAAAGCCCAGAAGCGACATGAGCTCAACTCTATCAGCATTTTTTACAAGAAACTCCTGCATAACAGAAGGAAATAAATGAAGATAAACCTTTTCTATTTACTGTGACAAGTATAACAATTTATATCCTTAATACCTGTATTGCTTTAAGCCCCCATTGTCTTGAAATGATGAATAAAAACTAAGACTTTAAACTATTTAAGAGAACAATTACTTACAATTCATAATAAGAAATCTTCTAAATGATATCTGGAAAATCAACTTCAGACCTAAATCACTCTCCAAAAAAAAAATTCAGACCTAAACCTCAAATGAAAAAAGCCAAGCACCATGTTTCTCTGTGTTTTCCTTTTCCTTTTTGTTTTTGGCTGCCTTTTTTATATGAAAAAGTTATGCAGCACATATTAATAGGAGGGTGACAAATTTTTAACCTGCCTCCAAGGCCAAACTGAAAACCTAAACTTAAAACAAAAGTTGGATTAAGACTATCAATTTATACACACTATAATTAGCTAAACAAAAAGTCAGTAACACTTCTTTGAAAAAGTAAGATCATGAGAGAACAACTACCAAATGGAAGCAGCATGGAGGATCAGAGAACAAGCACTGATTTTCACCTAGACAAAATTATAGCATGCAATTTGGCTTACCTCACTGACATTACTGATAGCATACAGCGTTGCTCCAGCAATAACAAGAGCATCTCCTTTACGAGGGTTGCTCCCACCTACAAGAAAGAAGCCCACTTGTTAAGAGATTATCATTCAATTCTATGAGACAAAACTGTAATGGAAATGGTTACGAAATGTTATACACAACAACAATGCTACAGTTGCATCTCAAATATGAGAGTTTAAGTACATTCAGTATCTCCAGAAAGGAGAATCAAGGCATACAAGGTAAATTGATAATACCTTAGAACATGTTGGCTTATAGCTGTAGGGAATACTGTTTTCAATATCTTTCTGCACTCAATATATCAATAGCCACATCCCAGAAGGAACCACGGATTCATGAACATGAATGAAAGCACACATGTATATAGTAAAACTATTCTCCTATCTAGCACATTCATTTAGAGAGTGAAATGAGAGAAAAATCAAACAACCCTTGCCTACCTTACAAGCGAGTGAAACTCTCAAAACACGAACATAACATACTATCCTCAAAGACAGCTAAATGAAATTGGAAAATATTCCATCCAAAAGCTTCATTATGATTTAACTTAAGGTCATGGAACAGACATCAGTCAAACACTAAAGAAAAATTAATTAAAGAGATAGGGCAAAGTTACCTGATCGATCACCAGTGTGAACATCTGAAAAAACAACCATAACAAGGCCTGCAACACAAACAGCTACTCCAGCTATTTTCTTGAATCTGTACTTTGTGCTCAAGAAAAACCATGTCAGAACCATAACAGAAGGGATTGACCAACAGTCCAGCAGCATGACACTTGTGATCGATGTGTATTGATAGGCCTTCACCACTGCCCATGAATGAAGATGAGGTCAATTATCATAAGCATGAGTCACTTTAACAATCACAATTCACTATTTATACTTCACGAATGAAAGGCCTAAGTGGCATTTCTTTTGAAAATATAAAATGCAAGCGCCAGTGAGGTCAGTGACATCAAGGTAGAATAACTTGTTCCCATTATCAATTCTTCTACAAATTGTTTAAAACATGTAGCAGAACAGATACATCAGCAGCAGATGCAACTCCATACTGCTGAGAACTCGTGAGAAGTAACCCGCTTCATGATTTACACCACCACAAGGTGAAAAATATCTATTTGAAGTACTTTACTCTCGTTTATATTATCACAACTAGATACTAATCAGAGAGAATGCACAGGCTTCGGTGAAAGTTCACCAGTATCAAATTGATTATTTGCTTTATAATCAAGAGATATGCAATTTCCTAGTACATCTTCAGGATTCTTTAATCTCGTAGATACTAAAAATACAGGATCAGTGAAAGAAAAAAATTACAATCAAATGAAAAATATAGTTAGTACAAATGTTTAACTAAAAAGTCAACAGTAGAGCAGAAAATAAATAACCTATATACCCAGTCAGTAGCACCAGTAGAGTAAAGACTCACCAAGAAAATTGGCCTCTACATCGACCAATGAAAGAATAGCATAGTAGTACCATTTTGCCTGCACAAATTCCAAAAGGAGATCCAAAAACATCAACATCTAATATTAAAATTGCAGCCAAGAAAGATGAAAACAAAGAAAAGACCATTCAACAAAAAAAGAAATTTGAGCCAAAAATTCTTCGCTGTCAACTCAAATTGGTTTATATTGCAGCTGCATCACTAATCTACCCCGAGTAATTATTTCATCAGGAACTCTCCTATCACCTCAAAAAAAGACCAAGCGGAATTTCCTTCAATTTTTTATGTCCCTAACTTCTTACACCCATCCACTGCATCCCTGCAGCTTAAATACGAACATCCAATGAAGACATTAATTCTAATCAATCACTTCCCAGCCCTCATGAAAGCTCCAATGATAGAAGTAAACTCAGAAAATGAGTTCAGTAGCACTTAAATTATATACTAAACTAATTACATCTACTAAATAACGGAAGAAAAAATTGAAGTAAGAAGATGAAGCGAAGAAATTCACCTTAAGTGCTTGCTTCCGATAAAGCATAATACTTCCATAAACAATGGCCAAGAAGACGTAGTTTAGAAAGGACTGAGAAGTTGGTGCATTAATTCCTGAATTAGAACCAAGTTAGAATACTACAGTATAAAAAAAAAACACCAACAAAGTTGAGATTTTGCATTCTAACTTAAGATTTCCTTCACATGACAACCATCATCATCTAAACAAACAGCTATAACAACGCAGGGGGGAAAGAAGGAAACGAGTTCTGAGCAAGCAAAAGACATAAAAATTAAATGCTTGAGAAAGAAGAAAACTGGAGCTGCACCTCTTCTAGCAAGTTCAGAGGATGAAAATCCAGTAGAAGTAATGAGGAGAGAGAGAAACTGTCCCAACCCAAGAGCCACCAATGTTTTCTTCGTCCAAAACTCCTTAAAGCTCAACATTTTCTCACTCTTGCCAATCTTCTGTTAACACAAACGCAAAACAATCTACAAGGAATTTCCAAGAACCAGTTAGGTGGTTCAAGAATTAAAAAAAAAACCCAACTCTTTTCTGTTCAAAGGGATTGAATTAGCAAAAGAACAAGAACCCTCTTCAGTTTTGATCTTTTTGATGATGGAAAGGCCAAAGAATACAATGTTTCGTGGTTGGTGATGGTGATGGTGATGGTGATGGTGATAGAATTTGAGTGAGTGACTTGACAGTGAAAGTAATAAAAGAGAGGTTTTTTTGCCAAATTGAATTTGCTCCAACAAAAAGAGAATCAAGATCAACCAACGGCTGTTTGGAGTTCCCGGGTTCTGTGCGGAACTTGACTCCAGCCGTTGAATTTTGGGGAGAGAGAGTGAGGGAAACAAAGAGGTTCGGCGATTTTGATGGCTCAACTTTCTTCCCTGAATAAGTGCATTGTTTTTTGCTTCTATTTTACCTCAT
>Ga0325405_1002965_pt1 | contig 17528 bp, 9 predicted proteins | sample PopdelMetagenome_21_FD_205663 | JGI IMG/M metagenome (GOLD analysis project Ga0325405, IMG submission 205663) | Populus deltoides microbial communities from Bellville, Georgia, United States - Xylem-Control-R2 | ecosystem: Host-associated > Plants > Phyllosphere > Stem > Wood/Secondary xylem...
ATTATTTTAATAACATTTTTTTCTTCTGTTTCATCATTTAGCCTTTAATTTGACAGGGAATGGGCTTCAAAGCTTTTTTTATTTGTGATGCTTTTGATCTATTGACATATGTAACGAGTTTAACAGGTTCATACAATTCAAGATTCTTTTTTTTTCAATTTCTTTTACGATTTTAACATTCAACATTACTTTTTTTAAAAATAATTTTTTGGTTATCTTCAATTTCTTCTTTATCAGTCTATCCTGGTCATATGGCTTAGACCATGGATTTTGTAGATCTCTTTTGAATAATATTTTTTAAATGATTTTGTTGCATTTAATTTTTGAATAATTCCTTATGTTTTATATAGGTGAGCTTTATATTATAAAAAATATTTATTCTTAAAAAATATTTTTTATATGTTTGGCCTTGCATAATATTTATAGTTTCGTATATGTTTATGTTTCTATTATCTTTTATTCATTTTAATAAACAAATTCAGTAGACACAAATAAATGAATATCTCATTTTGCAGGATCAAATATCTTAACCTACATCCATCTCTCAATTTTTTCAGTTTTTCTTTTGGTTATTGTTAACAATTTTTTTTATTTACAGAAATGATTATCAGTTTATTTGATTAGATTCTTGAATGAGCATTTTGTTTTATATTTCGAATTGTTTTAGAAAATATACTGCATTTCCAGTTTAAAAAAAAACAATTTACAGCTCGTAACAACATGCGAGTTAAATAACTAATTAGATCTAAAAAGTGCTAGCTTGAAAGCGTTTTTTACCATTTAAATGCAATATACTTTTAAAATACAGTTTTTAATTTTTAACAATAATATATCAAAATCATTGGTAAAAAAACTCGGAAAACACCTCAAAAAACATGAATTTGATGTTTTTTAAGTGAAAAACATTTTGAGAAGCGAGTTAGACCACATTACTAAACACAGCCTAAATATGTGTTTTTTAAAAGTGTTTTTCAATTGAAAATGCATCAAAATGATTATATTTTTTAGATTTGTTTTTAATTTTTTTTGGCATAAGTACATCAAAATCATAAAAAAACCTAAAAAACATCAATTTAATGTTTTTTTTCTTGCGAAAAGCAATTTAAAAAGCATGTTCAACTAGAGATGAGCAAAAAACCTGTGTAACTAAAAAAACCTAAGAAACAAAAAAATACCAAAAAATCAAATTGAAAAAAGAAACCAATTAAAAACCTAGAAAAATTTGGTTCAATTTGGGGTTAGTTTTAAAGACATAAAACTACCAAACTGAACTGAATTGGTTCCGTTTAAAACCCAAACTTAGACCAATTATGCTGAAATTTTATATATTTTCGGATTATTTTGATATGTTAATATTAAAAATAAATTAAAAAAAATATTTTAATACATTTTAAACAAACAATACTTAAAAAATAACTATTACCACAATCTCAGACATCATTTTAACTTCACTCTAGTCTTCCATGTCGTTCCTTATCAAAAACAATATTTGTAGTAATGCATGCCTTATTCGATAGAAAGCAAAGAGAAATTAAATTAAGAAAAAATCAATTTACAGTGACCAAATTGCAAATAGTCAAGTTTTGCCTCTGTGATTAAATTTATGATGATTTTTCTTCTTTCAATTATGTTTCATGGATTGTTTGAGTTTCTTAAATTAAAAATGGGAAGATGAAGAATTTGAATTTGCTTTGAGTCATTTTAAGGGCTAATTATGCTGCTCCTTCAATTTCTTTTTATCTGATTCAATAGTTTTCCAAGTTCTTAATTTTCAGCATCAATTACAAAATCTTTCTTTTGCATTGATTGCTCAGCTATTCATCATAGCCATAATTTTGGTTTTGCTGGTTTGAAATAAAAACCTTAACCAACTTGATTAGTTTAAACCGGTTTTCTTGTTATAATAATGTGGTTTGAAAAACAATATGATATTTTAATAAATATAAAAAATACTAAAATAAAAAAAAGTGGTCGGAATATACATTATATTTGTTGACAAGTAAGTTACCTCACCGTGTCAAGTAACGCATGGAGGACTTAGGGTAGCAAATAACAACTTTTGGCAATGCTTGTTGTGTAATTCCCTCTGTTGGGAGTTGATAGACATTTCTTTTTTTTCCCTCCTTAATTTTCATGCTTGTCCTTTCAAAATATCACAACATCCATTCAATTAATTTTTCATTCAGATTTGGTTCATGTTCTTTTAATTGATATTTTTTTTATTTCAATTTATTTACAAAATTTAAATTGGTTTTTAATTTCATCATCCTTTAATTTTTTTATCTGTTATACTTGATTCTCATTATTGTTATTTATTTTATTTGAGATTATTTTTAAATTTGATTTTTTTTTATAATTTCACCCTCCTTAATTTTTTATTTTTATTTTTTTTATTGACAATTTTTTTAAATTGATAGTTTTTTTTCGATTCCATCCTTCAACATTAAATTAAACTTTTTGATTGAACCCGAGTTTAGAATTTAACAAGTTGTGAATATGGGAGATTAACCCAAGTTTTGGAGATTTGCCTTGTCATAACCCAATTATGAGTTATTCCCTAAAATTCACTTTTTTTTTCAAAATAAAAATAAAAAATATCAAATAAAGGCTGACAACGTAGAGAAAGTAGGCCGGGAAATCAAGTTGGAATTTTTGGAGGAAATTCAAGACTTAAGTGTACCTTATTATGCCAAAAAATGAAGAAAAAATACAAATTCAAGGTTAAATTAAATGATTATTGGACGAATTTGCATAAAAATTAACTCTAATGGCATAATCAAATTTTAAATAGGCCAATTTGATTTAATCATGGGCCAAATTAAATTTTAATTATGTTTAAGAATTAATTTTGGTCCAATTGAAGGATTTAATTAAGTGCAAGGACTTAATTATATTTTAAATGGGTCAAATTAATTTTATTTGGAGCTTAATTGGTGAAAAATTAAGTTTGGGAGCCTAATTTGGGCTTAATTAAGAAGATTGGAATTTTAAGAGACCAAATTTAATTTTTAGCAAGTTAATTGATTGAAATTAGGGGCCAAATTACAAGAAAATTGAAGTTTTAAGGTCAATTAGGGGTTAAATTGACAAAATTCGCAGCCAAGAACCAATATGCAAAAGGCGCCAAAATTGGGGGGCTTAATTGATAAAATCCGGGGGTCAAATTGAAGAAATTGAAAGTTTAATGGTCAATTAGGGGTGAAATTGCATAAATCCGAGACCAAGGACTACACTGTAAAAGGTGCGCAAACTTGGGGTTCCAATTGAAGTTTCGGCAAGGGCTGCATTGCACAAAATTAAAGGTTTTGGGTTAATTAGGAATTCTATTGAAAGCAATTGAAAGCTGGAGGACTAAATTGAAAATCGGCAAAAATCCCTAATTTTAACCCAAAACGGCCCTACTTTTGCGTTAAAAAGAAAAAAAAAGAGAGAGACTAGGCAACGCGTTGCCTGGTCATTGTTCATTATCTTCCCCGTGAATACTGCTCAGGTAGCAATGTTGCAGGTGCATTTAATACCTCGTTTGCCCCCTAAAATTGACAACACATGCACCAAAATGGCCACCTGAAATCCCTCTATTTTCGAGTATTATCCGTTCAGTCCTATAAACATGAAAACTGCTCCCGTGATTGGCCTGAAGTAGGCAACTCGGGCAGCCTTGGACAGTCAAATTTGGCAATTCGAGGTGCACACTTTGAACCAACGGTTGGGATGCTTACCAACGAAACCAAAGGTCACGATTTGGCACCATTAAAGATAAAATGTTCATTTTCCACCTCCTATAAATAGGGTTGCATTTCATGGTCCAAGGGATGAGAAATTCGGCTCCAAAATCAGCCAAAAACCAGCCCCTCTGCCCTTGTTTCTGCAGTTTTTCTCTCCCCCTCTCTCTCCGCCGTTCCAGCCACCAACCAGCTTCTCCACCACTAGCTCCACCACAGGTAGTTATCCCAACCACAAGCCGGCCACCCCCACGCCTGAAACAGCCACCGTTTCTTCCTCTCTCTCACTTCTACAGAAGTCTTCATCTTCTCCCCGTGGACGACTCCGGCCACCGCTCCTCGCAGAAACGCTGCCAGAACCACCAGCTAAGCCTCTTGATCACGGTCGAGACTCCTGCTTCGAGTGAGCCGCTCCTCCGCCAACCTCTATTTTCTGCCACCATTTCGGTTGCATGCAGAAGGTAAACCATTATTCATGTTCTGCAAATAATTAACATTGCATATGGATCGGGCCAGTGTTGGCCCAGCCCAAATGTCTGGGCTGGGTCGAGTCCGACCGATAAAACTAAAAAAGAAAATATTCTGGGCCGAGATTGACCCAACCATTTTGGGCCAATGTTGGCCCACCTATTCTGGACTGAGCTCGGCCCAGCCCACATGTTTTAATAATATTTATTTAATATATATAATATAATATTATATATATTTCTTTACAAAAACAAAAAAATCCAAAAAAATTTCAAAAATCATTTCAAAAAATTGTGATTTTCTTAAATATTTTTCTACCAATTTTGCATAACATCGGATTGTATATTTACACCGTAAAATACAAATCCTGTATTAAAATACTTAGTTTTCTCTGAAATATTTCAAAAAAAAATTCAAAACATTTTTAAAAAAAATATCAAAAACTTTTAAATCAATTTCCCTTTTAAAATACAACAACAAAATTTTTTTTTATGCATACGGCCAAATCTTAAAAATTTTCCAAGAATATTTTCATTAAAAGATTGCATCTTTCCCATGTTTTGAAAATCCAAAAAATAGATATCATAACTAGTTTATTATCATCCATTAGGGTTTGGCCAAAATATCAAAAATCCTTTTCCAATCTTTTTTTTCTAGGATTCAGATGTAGACTTTAATATTTGTGGGGTGTAAAATTACACGATAAAATACACCCTCAGGTATTAAAGATATAAGGTTTAAATAAATGTGATGCTAAAATTCAGACTTTAGAGCGGTTAGGATTTAACCCGATAAGGTAGAGACTCTCTCATGAAAAGAGATCTGCCTTGAACCTTAGAAAAGACCAAGAAATAGAACCTGACTTAGAAAAAAATAATTAAACAACAATGCAGCTTACCTTAGGTAGGGTGCACTGGGGGTGATGCATCTTCTCCTTGCACAACCAGTCCCCTACTCAGACTCTCGCAGTCCATAGGTTCCTAGTGACCATAATATTAGGTGGCGACTCCTAAACATTAATCATAATTTTATTATTAAATCCAAAATCCTTTCCAACACACAACACCTCACATGAGAGGCACAACAAAGAGTTTCCGCCATCGCCAAACAACGTCGAGGCGCTCACGCCCCTGCGACATGCCTAAGTTTTTTTTTTAATTATTTTCATCCATCATCATTTTGATTTAATTGGAGATTGAACTCTGTTTTTTTTTTTATATACTTTTACTAATTTTAAAAATAATCTAAGTTATCTTGAGTCTTTTTATTTATTGTTTTTTTGTTAAATTTAGCTTTTTGTAAAGTATATTTGGCTTTGAATTAAATTAAACCAATTCCTTATGCTCACTTTATAATATTTTTGTTTGTTTAAATATAACTTTTTTAGGTTTTTTTAATTAATTTTTTTTATTTTCAACTATTTGGTTGACTAGAATTAGGCTCTCTATTTTCTTTTAAATTGGGTTCCATGAGATTATCATTGTCTCATGCTTCAAATTGAAGATTTCATGAGTTAACTATGGTTGGCTTGGGTTGAGCCAATATATCATTATCTCAATATTTTTTTTTTAAAACTCATGAAAAACATTTTAAAACTAGTTTATACATCACTAACTATTAATTTTTTAAAATTAATTTATATATTAATCAAGATTAATTTTTTAAAATAATTTTAAAATAACACCATTCGCTTGAGAATGTATAATTCCTGTTCTTAAATGTATTTTAAAATATATATCACTTAAAAAAATATTAAAAAAATATTTTTCTTAAGTGTTTTTTTTCCATGTATTGTTATCAAAAACTTAGGATCGGCAGAGAACTTTCGAGAAGAAACCATATTCTGACTCGTGGACTGTTCCAAATTTAATTAAACATAAAATTTATTGATCTCTGCACAGAGAAGAGGAGAAGAGAAGAAAGCCCTAGAAATCAATCAACCTTTCGGGACTGAAAAGAGATCCTTCCATCAATCTTCATATTCATTTATCAATACAAATACAAATTTCTTCTGCTAACCACACCAATGGTATGTTTTTTCTTCCTTATTTAATTTTCTTGTTTAATATGGATGAAGTTTGATGCAAGAATAGAAATGTTGTTAGATTTTTCGATAGAATTGAAAAAAATAATTTGAAATCACATAAAATAGAACATAAAACTAGTAGCTGTTTTTGGGAAAATCAATTGAATGATCAATCATACATTAGTGTATTAGGAGAAGGGACAATTTGCGAGCTGTGTTTCCATTAAATTTTGAATTGTTGAAGATGGAGAGAAACAAATAGGAAATACTTGTGCATTACTGAGCTGAGAGATTAGGTGGGTCACATTGAGGACGGAGTTGTCTCTGTTTGAGGCTCCTGCAAGAGGTTCTTTTCCACATTTATTTCCTAAATTGCTGAAGTTGAGGAGGCATTTTTGGCAGAAGATTAATGTGAGGTGATCTGGCACGCTTACCAGTGACTCTTTAAGATTATGTGGGATTTAAAGATGGGGGTCCACAGAAGTTTGTCTAAAAATCTTGTCCTACGTTAAGATTGAGAGAAGTAGGTGAAATAGCAGGTTCTAAGACAATTTTTCTGATGCACCGTTAGTTTTTTATGGTGTTTAGGAGGTTTCCTTGTCATGAATTTGAGAAAGAAAGCTTGATCAAGGGAACTTATATCAGGACTTTGCTAGCAAGGAGCATATTAATCCAGTTCGAGGGACAAATAGATAAAAAGATATCTCTTCAACTCATGCAATATATATATGATGTTGGTCTGAGTAAATTGAATTCTGAAATGGCAATTTCCAGCTAATCACAGAGGCTTTACTGAGCTTTTGTGGCTCTTTGAAATTTTGTTCCTGGCTGTTGTATTCGTGACATTTAAGGAATTTTTTTAAAACAGTTTACACCCCTCCGAAGACATCCTCAAAGGATTTGGATGTCTTGATGGATTTCCTGAGTAGATCTCTTAGGTGTGGAGTATCATTGTGCTCTGAGTCCCTATTTTGCTTGATAGACTACTGTTGTGAGTCTTCTAGCAATAAGCATTCAAACATGTGTTGTTGTTGGGTACACATGAGTTATGCACTTTGTCAAGTGTCTGCCCCCCACCCTCTCTCTATATATATGAAAGAAGGAACTTGTAATAAAGTTTAGAAGTAGAAGAGCAGGAGGATAAGGCATCCTCCAAACTTCAAAACCAAATTATCTATTTTACTAGCTATATTTTGCCTTTGTGAATTTTAAGGAACACCATTCCTATTGTTAATCGATTTCCTAGCCTGCCTAAATTGGTCAGAGGCACGGGTTATTGTATTCGGATCAAATTTGTTAGAGTGTGTTAATGTGCACAGGTGCTCTCCATTTGGACATGCCTGAAAGAGACAGATTCACCTATAAAGATTGACATATTTGCAGTTTTTGTTATAACGCTCTTAAATTTTTAAATTTAACGTGTTAATAATGCATGCTATCGGTTTCACAGGCAGGAAAGATTCTTGCCAACTTAATTGTGATGGGCTCCGCTATATTAGGCAGGGCTTTTATTCAAGCATACCGTCAAGCACTTGCAAGTAAGACTTTCTTTCCATTATACCTGATTACTGGCATTTTTCTATCTGTTCTTGAGTTGGATTCCTTACCACCAAAAAATAAAAAGAATAAAAAAAGATTGTTTTAGTGTTGATTCTAGAGAGCTTTTATCTTTTTCATTGACATCCTTTTTGTTGATGGTTGTAATCCATGCAGCATATTCTTTCAATATTAGGATATAGAAAGGTTAATGATGGGCTTATGAAGTTTTTTGACAAGTCTGACAGTGAACAAAATGACATCCTAAGCTACATCTGATAATGAGAACCTTAATTGTTAATGAAATATGTACTGGAGTGCATTACACTTTTTGCAAAGTCTTCAGTTATGGTTTGATCATTTTAGGTTCAAGGTGATGAATAATGTATTGCTATATGTGTTACTTCATTGTACCTCTTCTTGCTGCTGGATCAACTGTATTTGGGAACTTCTTAAAGTAAAAAACTTGAAACCCAATTAAATAATCTTTGTCCTGGCCAAGTGATCTCATTGATGGAATTGTTCAGGTTGCTATTTATTTTTTATTTTTTTTTCCCAAACAATTCTTTTCATAACCATCAATCTGTCCTATCTAATACAGGAGGTTAAGTCGAATTTGGTTTGGGAATGTACTGGTTGTCATTGCTTTTAATTGGGTTGCAAGTTTTGTGGTTCTCAATTCTGCATTTACTGCTTAGGCTTATATGACCATGCATGCACTTCTCCGTTTGATTCTCTCACTACCTGTTCCTTTCTTATTCTTCTGGTTGTTTTTGGCTTTTTTCTTGCTTTTAAGCTCTGGTAGAAGCAGAAATCATTTTCTGATTGTCGTATCATCTGTTTGTCTCTGTCTTTTATTCAAGTAACTTGAAAATAAAATTCCATAATGTTCGCGTTATCTTCAACGAGGATTTTTCAACTCATGCCCCTTGAAGCCAATATTTTTAGAATGTATTCGCTTTTTAACTCGTTGGCAAAGAATGGGAAACCCCGATTTAATTCCAAACGTATATAACCATTCTCAATTGAATCCCATAACAAAAGATTTTATCATTTGGCTCCCAAATGTTACAATCATTTCTCAATTAGGTCATTTTTTCATTGTTTGTTAATATTTTCCATTATATTCATATTAACAAAACATAAAAGCGTGGGAAAATACTGTTCCTCACACTACTATAGCTCCCCTCACAATTCACGGTAGATTCCCAATTGAATTTTTTTTTTCATTTTAGTTATCAAACTTTTTTTCTTCTCATCAATTGCATACTTCTATGGCCAAATTGAAGTTCAATTGCTTATATTTTGTAAAGGAATGGTAGAATTGAAAGAAGAGGATCAATATGAAAACCACATAGGAAATAGGTGGCTGTTTTGAAATTGACTAAAAAAGTTTACTTCGATCCTCTCAATATGCAACACACCCATTTTTCATCCCTTTAATTTTTTCAAAGTTCACTTTTGATCTAAAACTTCATTTCTTTTATTTTTTATCCTTGGTTTGAGGTAGGAGAGAGAAAGTCACCATATTCCGGTGGTAAAGATAGAAAATGTCAATTGACAATGATTCCGACCACAAAAATGGTTGATCTTAGTGTCTATGAGTTCTATTTGATGAGAGGAATTACACAAGGATGTTATTTCACCTTCAAATGAACATCAAATCTAATCTTTGAAAGTTTTTGGGTTTCTAGTTGATTTGTTGTTTAAGGATTTTTTTTGGGTTATATGAAGGTATAAACAAGTTTATTTGAGTCTCCAGGGTGTTTTTGGGTAAAACAAAATGCTTGAAAATGGATTTTTTGACTTTGCCTTGACTTTCTGATGCCCAAATTGCTTGTTTTTTTTTTCAAAAAAAAAAAAAATAAAAATTGTTTGCCCCATAAAAAACAAAAATAATAATCAAGGAGGCCTAGACACGTGGGTTGCTTGAGGCTCGCGAACCAAGGCCTTTTTTTGGAGACCCAGACTCGTTGGGCCAACCAGGCTCACATGATTGGGGCTTTTTTCCTCTTGTTTTCTTTTTTTTATTGGACTTTTTCTCCTAATTTGATCCTTCACAATTGGATCTTTATTGATTTTTTTTTTATTTTTTTTTCAATTTCATCCTTTAACATTTTGTTTATTTTTAATTAGGCAACATAATTTTTTCGGTTTGATATTTGTTGGTTTATCACGATCTTAAACAAATGACCTTATATCTAGTTGGTTCTCAATTTTGCGAGTGTTTATTTTTCTTATCATATAGTTAAATAAAAAATTATTAAATTTTTTTTTGAACCTGAATGAGTCCATGACCTGGATCGCAAGTTTGGTTAGTTAGGAATCAGACTTTCTAATTTGATGTGGTTGCACAAATAATTCTCAATTTATTTAATTAAATGCATGCATAAACTTTTAAATTTATGATTGAGATTTTTTTTAATTTTAAAAAGCATATATGAAATGCTGTCATATTCATTTTTTTGTGTTGAAAGAAAATTTAATCAACCTGCGGCGAAGTATATGTCAAATAACTAGTTTTATGCGATAAAACAACATTGTTTTGGAAAAATAAAATAAATGAAAAAATTAACAGAACTTGATAAAAGGACCCAATTGAGAAATATCTGAAACGTGTGGGACCTGATTGATAAATTCTGTTTTGGGATCAATTGAGAAGTGGTAATATGTTGGGGGCTAATTTGAGGTTTCCTCTGAAAAAATATTTTCTTCCATGGTAGATCCCATTGTGACCTCATTGAAGGCTATGAGAAAAGAATTGTTGATTTTCTCCTAATCATCTGACCCAGCATGTTTGGTGGAGTGGCAGAAGCTAGAGATGCACTAAATTGAATGGCAGTTATTTTATTTGCTACAAATTTCTATCCAGCCTCTTGACTACATGCATGGCGTAATGCAGATGCTTCAAAATCTGGTGTTGCCCAAGAAACACTTCAAAACACAATCCGCCGAGGAAGCAAAGTTATGACGGAACAAGAAGCTCGGCAGATTCTTGGTGTCACTGAGAAAACTTCTTGGGAGGAGATATTGAAGGTTGGTGTTTTTTTGCTTGTCCATTCATCTGCATATAATTGGAATTGGTCTTGAAACATGTTTCTTCTGCTTGTGCAGAAGTACGACACTTTGTTCGAGAGAAACTCAAAGAATGGAAGTTTTTACATTCAATCGAAGGTTCATAGGGCAAAGGAATGTTTAGAGGCTGTACATCAAGGAAAAGGTGAGGGTACCCCGACGTGAGAATCTGGTAGAGATCGTCCTTTGCACACACTGCCCCTTGTATAATAATTATTTCGTTCCAGTGAGATGTCCTGAAAGATAGAATTTGTATTCTTAAGCTAGTGTCTCATCTTCTGGATTCAAATGTTCATTGAAACATGTGATCACCTCCTATGGTAAATTAATCATGTAGTTTCCAAAGATAACTAAAGCCTTCAGTTTTGGTTTCACCATTAATCAACATGTAGGGATGGAACTGCTGGTAGCAAAGTCATCCTATTGTTGTATTGTTTGCAAATAGTTTTTGCCTATTGTATAATGAATAAGCTACTAGGGGGTAAAACACTCCTCGAATTTCTAAAACCCAAATTGAACCTGGGATAATACTCTTTAGTATTTTCCTGTCTGAGGGTGCTCATTTAAGACCAACTAGTTTATTTAAAGGCTTTTATCCTTTACTGTCTAGATTTACAGAAGCAGAAAAGGAGACTTTATGCTGGTTGATTTGCACTGCATCTTTTCACTGTTCCAGTGATTGCCATTCGAAAGGCAATATATAGATAATAGAGTTATTCAATTCAAGCTGGAATCACATTAGTGTATATAATACTCGAAAGATTGGTAAAAAAGGCAATATTATATTGTTAATTTCCAAGCAATCAAACTTGAACTGTTACCTAAATACCTTTTTAAAAATGCAAAGACTTTGGATGCTCGAATTCTTGATGAACCTTCAAGCAAGGAAGGGATGGCATTTGATTCAGGCAAAGGATTTGTATGTACTCGTATACGCTACGAGAACAATTATAAAATGAGCTCTGGAGTTTTGGGAAGTCATCATCATTTATGTTAATTCATTGTGTTCAAGCTTCTGCTTGAATTAACGGGATCAAATGTTTGAGAATGTAATAGCAATATTAGTTTAATTTTTTTTTAAATAAATTTTGATAAATAAATTTTGGGAACTCGTCATCATTTATTTATTTAATATTATTTTTTTATATTAGTATATTATAACAATAAAAAAAATATAAAACAAATTAATTTTAAATAAATTTTATTTTTTAATTTTTAGGAAACATGATTTCATGATTTCAAACTTGTTTTCAAATACAATCTAAATTTTCCTCTTCAAAATTAGCGAAGCCAACATTTTTTCTTTTTTATTATTTTTCTTAACAAATATTCTCTGCTGCGCGAGTCTATTTATAAGGCACATTTCTCGATTCCCACGTAATTTTTTTTTTTCCTTACAATATAAAAGAGTATCGGTACGACTACACCAGTTCGTCACATATTTTTTAAATGCAAATAAACAATGTATTCCTGTAGATTCGATGAAAATTTTATCTTCACCATATGATTCCAGATCTGAACTTCAAACTATATATTGTAAGATGAGAAGGATATTGCCAATTGGCAACAAGATTCCACAACAAAGGTGAAACAAAGCCTTTATTTTTTTTTTACTTTGTTTTGCTTCTTGTCTTTTGTCTTGTGTTTTTCTCTTCTAAACACCGTTTGAAATACGAACAGTCGGGACATGTGTTTTTCAAAGGAAGGCTCAATAATCTCGAGTTAAACAATAAAAAATAACTTTCTCCCAATCTAGATTCTATCTTGTCCCATCTTTCCTACAGTTTGAATTCGTTATTTACAAGTATTTATCAACTTCAAATCTTCATTATTGAAGTGATGTCGTTGCATGAAATTGAACCACCAAAAATATAATAATAGTGAAGCATTAATATTAAAAATGTCACGTAGAATCATAAAAGAATCGAATCAATTAGAATGCAAATAAAAGACAACAAATGAAATCATTATATTTATCTCAATTTTGATATCAAATGGGCTGATCCCATCAACTCTCCAGTCAAGATTTACCTGCTCCACTGATGGAAGAGTTAACTGTAATTTAACCCCAATAATTTAATAAAATTCAATAGTTTCTGAAACTGTAAGTTTAATCTCTATGTTCTTAAATCCACTTGAGCTGACACAAGTGATAAATACTTGTGGTATAGGGAGGTTTTGGGGTTCAAGTTTCAATCTTGAATATTTTGTAAAATGATTCCTATGGATCACAATGTAGATGGATTCTCATTGATAAAAAAAACTGATGTGATTTGATGCAGTGAATCTCAAACCATGGAAGACTGGCTACGGGAAATCTAAAGGGATCCACATATATCCCACAACTATATATATATATATATATATATACAAGAAAATATCCTATTTCTTATTAAATATAGAGGATGTTGAATGGGTTATTCAATTACTATATTTATTTATTTATTTATTTCATTGAGATTATTTAATTAATTAGTTCTACTATTAAATATTAAACTAGAGGGACAAAGTTATAATTAACTCTTAAAATTAATAAAAAGAAGAATGTCCCGTCATGAAACGACGAAAGCATGTGCTTTGATTCTGTCATGTTGTAGTAATAGTATATCCACTGTTCAAGAACGTAACGAAACAGGAGGAAATATGATCAGGGAAGACTAGAAATATTTTGAAGGACTTGCTCTTCTGCAACCCTAGCTTGTTAAGTTCCTCCGAGGATCCGAACACATTTCGTCTAGTTGCAGCAAGTCTCGACTGATTAGACCACGCACTCCATGCACATTCATGAACTTTTTCTCTAGTTTCTTACTGAACAGTAGCAGTACTAAAACCACCCGCTCCTCTGGTTTTCGTTTTGATTTTAATTTTAATGCTCTATTAATTTTTATTGTCGAAAGATTATGGGTCCAACACATACATTCACAAAGGCTTGTTATTTCTCTTGTACAGTTTCCACTTTTGAAAGAATCAACAGAAAGAATGAGGCAGGTAAGAAAAAAGCAGACAGCAACTGTAGCTGACTCCTACTACAGCCCTTAATAATCTGATCAAACACCAGAACATGCATAGATAATTGTTTGGCAGATGAGAGATGATTGCCTTAATTATTTCTTCTTCTTGATTTTTGTTTTTGCTGGTAAACTGAAGTTGTTTGTGCCCACATTCTATTTTAAGTTGAATGGTCTGATTTGCAGAGGGCAAAAGGAAGATAAACCTTGCGTCTGCTATGCTACCGATTATGAATGCATAGTTGAAAAAGAGCGCTCCTTTATTACCAATAACCTCGGTGCAAAGCACAAGAAGGCCCCAGAAACCACAATTTGCCCACAATAAATAGAAGCCCAAACAAACGAGGCTATGCGATAATACATGTATTAAATAAATTAAATGGAACCCCTGTACTAATTTGATCAAATAAATTAAAATAAAATAAAAACAACTAACAAACAATCTGCGAAAGCTCATTTCCAAATCCCGGTCTACTTCTTCAATCTCACTTCCTCATCTTGATTCGAAGGGAGCCTTTTGAAGCCGGGCCCAATATAATGGTATACAAGACTGCCACGTTGAAGTTTGAGAGAATGGTAAAGTTTTTTAACATTTTTGTTGCAAAATCTAGACACTTATTGAATGGATTTGGAAAGGATGCTTCGTATCTAATCTTTTCGCTCTTGAACCGGCCTTCTTTTATTACATTGCTGAAACTAAAACCTGCAAATCAAGTACAATTGGAAGTGAGAACTAATTACATTATATTATCTTTAACTTTTTTGGCATTAATATTTGACATGGTGAGCAGTTGAGTAAGAAAAACCTTTACTTACATGATTTGTGGTGATTTATGGAGCTTTCTGTGCCTAGTAGTGAATTGGTGGTGGTGGAGAAGCGTAAATGTAAACCGGGGGTGGGGGTGATTTGATCGGCGGGGGAGGTGAATGGTAGTAGTAGGGAGGAGGTGGTGATGGTGAAGGGGGAGGTGGGGACTTGTAGACGTATGGAGGAGGGGGAGATGGAGATGGTGGTGGAGGAGACTTGTAGTGGTATGGAGGGGGAGGAGATGATGATGGTGGGGGTGGGGAGCTGTAATGGTATGGAGGGGGAGGAGATGACGATGGTGGTGGTGGGGATTTGTAGTAGTATGGGGGTGGAGGAGATGGCGAGGGGGGAGGTGGGGATTTGTAGTAGTAGGGTGGTGGAGGAGATGGTGAAGGAGGTGGTGGGGACTTGTAGTGGTATGGAGGTGGTGGTGAAGGATCGGGTGGTGGAGGGGATTTGTAGTAGTATGGAGGTGGAGGAGATGGGGATGGAGGTGGTGGAGATTTGTAGTAGTAGGGTGGAGGAGGAGACAACGATGGTGGAGGAGGTGATTTGTAGTAGTATGGTGGTGGAGGAGATTGAACTGGTGGTGGAGGTGATTTGTAGTAGTAGGGTGGAGGAGGAGATGGTGATGGTGGAGGAGGAGATTTGTAGTAGTATGGTGGGGGAGGGGAGTGAACCGGTGGTGGAGGTGATTTGTAGTAGTATGGTGGTGGAGGAGATTGAACCGGTGGTGGAGGTGATTTGTAGTAGTAGGGTGGAGGAGGAGATGGTGATGGTGGAGGAGGAGATTTGTAGTAGTATGGTGGGGGAGGGGAGTGAACCGGTGGTGGAGGTGATTTGTAGTAGTATGGTGGAGGAGGTGATGGGGATGGCGGAGGAGGTGATTTGTAGTAGTATGGTGGAGGAGGTGATGGGGATGGCGGAGGAGGAGATTTGTAGTAGTATGGTGGGGGAGGGGAGTGAACCGGTGGAGGAGGTGATTTGTAGTAGTATGGTGGAGGAGGTGATGGGGATGGCGGAGGTGGTGATTTGTAATAGTATGGCGGGGGAGGGGAATGAACCGGTGGAGGAGGAGATTTGTAGTAGTATGGTGAAGGAGGTGACGGGGATGGTGGTGGAGGTGATTTGTAGTAGTATGGTGGAGGAGGTGATAAAGATGGTGGGGGTGGTGATTTGTAGTAGTAAGGTGGGGGAGGGGAATGAACCGGTGGGGGAGGTGATTTGTAGTAGTATGGTGGAGGAGGTGACGGGGATGGTGGGGGTGGTGATTTGTAGTAGTAAGGTTGAGGAGGAGAGTGAACCGGTGGTGGAGGTGATTTGTAGTAGTAGGGTGGTGGTGGTGATGGAGATGGTGGTGGTGGGGATTTATAATAATATGGAGGTGGGGGTGATGGAGAAGGAGGTGGTGGTGATTTGTAGTAATAGGGTGGTGGTGGTGATGAAGATGGTGGTGGTGGTGATTTATAGTAATATGGTGGTGGGGGGGAATGAGTTGGTGGTGGTGGTGATTTATAGATATATGTTGGTGGAGGGGGTGATTTATAAAGATAAGGTGGGGGTGGTGGAGACTTGTAAATATAGGTTGGTGGAGGTGGTGGAGGTGACTTGTATATGTAAGTAGGAGGTGGGGGTGGAGGGGACTTGTAGTGGTAAGGAGCCGGAGTGGGCTTGTGCTTCTCACACTCCTTATGAGGGGTCTTAGGAGCATAAGCGAATGGCTTAGCTGAGAGCACAACTTCATACTTTTTCTTGGACTTCACCTTCAGGGAGGCACCTTTGTTACCCCAGTGTAGGCCAGTTGGGATATTGCATGATGAACCCTTTGGTGCCGCGTGAAGCTTGGCCTTGCATGCCTTTCCTCCATACTTTTTATAGTTGAAGCCTTTAACGGTGATACTGTATTTTCCATTGATCTTGGTTTTACCATAGGCCTTGACCTTATTAGTACCTGCCTTGCATGTTACCTCCACCACGACACCTATTCCACGTACAATAATGAAAGTGACCAAATTCATATTGGGATATGCAAATTAACATGCTAACAAAATTTGTTTGTTTGTGCATATGAACTTCAATAATTAATATCCATAGTTTAAATCGTGTTCAATAGTGAATTGGTTTCCATCAAGTATTATTATTTTTGTTTGAAAAATGGATCAATCATATATCCCTAGAGACATTTGTACGTGGAAACATAGTGAATATATGTATGATATCTAATATATAGCCAAAAATATGCATGAAGATGCTATAAATTAGTGTTGTCCATTTCATTGAACAAACAAAACTAAATTTGATGAATCATAAAATACTTGCAAGTTTAAGATAAATAATATTAGAAATGCTTAATCATTTTAACACAAAATGTACCTTTTAGATGCTTTTTATCATGTGACTTCACTGGATATCCCCAGTCATAACATCTGTAACAATAAACTTTTCCTACCACCTTGACAATTAAGTCATGATGGTGGTGGTGAGGGTAAGGGATGGGAGGAGGGGGGGAAGTGTAGTAGTATGGAGGAGGTAGAGCTTTAGGTGGTGGTGGAGACTTGTAATAGTATGGTGTTGGAGGTGGTGGGGACTTAGTTGGAGGTGGTGGAGACTTGTAGTAATAAGGAGGTGGAGAAGATTTTGAAGGTGGCGGAGGAGATTTGTAATAGTATGGTGGTGGAGGAGATGGTGAAGGAGGAGGTGGAGACTTGTAGTAGTATGGAGGAGGAGGAGATGGTGAGGGTGGTGGTGGTGACTTGTAGTAATAAGGTGGAGGTGGTGAATGAGTGGGTGGTGGTGGAGAATTGTAGTAGTATGGTGGGGGTGGTGATGGTGAGGGAGGAGGTGGTGACTTGTAGTTGTATGGTGGTGGTGGTGATTCTTTAGGT
>Ga0325405_1002968_pt1 | contig 17522 bp, 12 predicted proteins | sample PopdelMetagenome_21_FD_205663 | JGI IMG/M metagenome (GOLD analysis project Ga0325405, IMG submission 205663) | Populus deltoides microbial communities from Bellville, Georgia, United States - Xylem-Control-R2 | ecosystem: Host-associated > Plants > Phyllosphere > Stem > Wood/Secondary xylem...
ATTTGGCATACTTGGGAATTTGCTTGATAGCATCAAGCAAAGGAATGTTGAATTCTACTTTCTTGAAAACCTCTAAAATCTCTTTTTCTTTGTCCTCTTTCTTTGACCTAAAAGAACTCACAGGAAAGGGTGCAATTGTTTTAAAACTTGAATTCATTGAGTGAGGATTTACCTTTAGAGTGTTGGTCGTGGTTTCAATTTGTGAAGGAGAAGGATGTTCCTTCTTTGTACTCAATTCAGTTTCTATCTCTTCTTCTTCCTCCATCTCAATTTGTTTCGACCTTTTCTCTTCAAGTTCTTTCCCACTTCGCACCATGATCGCACTAACATTCTCTTTCGGATTCAATGCTTGGGAGGGCAATTTTCCATTCATTTATGCTTCCAATTTCCCCACACTTGAAGCTACTTGCCCCATTTGCTTCTCCAAGTTGTGAATACTTGACCTTGTTTCCTGTTGAAAAGACATGACATTTTGTTGCAAGGTCACAGTGTTAGAAGCCAAAGTTTTCATCATCTCACGAAGATCATCACTGGATGACGACCCCATAACATTGGAGTTTGTGAATGGAGGGGGTTGTCTTGCTTGATAATTCTGTTGGGGCTGAAATCCATGGGGATGGAACTGTCGGCCTTGATTGCCTTGTTGAGGTGGGTTCCCATAACATAAGTTTGGATGATCTCTCCATCCGGGATTGTACGTGTTGGAAAAGGGATCATATTTACGCTGGGACTGTCCGTTGAATCCTCCATCAACTGCATGAACCTGTTCAATGTAATCTTCTTGCATTGTTGGGCACATATCTGAGGTATGTCCTTGTAAGGAACATATGCTACAAACTTTCACCTGTTGTACATTTCCACAAGCCAAAGAACGCACAAGAGAAGTAAGATCATTAACTTTATTTTCAAGGTTAGAAATACTTACCTCATTTACTCGTTTGTTTACGAAGTCTCCACGCATGCCAAATTGTTTCGAGTTGGCTGCCATGTTTGAGATCAATTGGCGTGCAGCCTCGGGTGTCTTATCTACCAATGCCCCTCTACATGCAGCATCAATGATACTACGATCAATAGGCATCAATCCTTCATCGAAATATTGAATGAGCAGCTAATCGGGTATTTGATGATGAGGGCATTGAATGCACAGTTGCTCAAATCTTTCCCAATACTCGGAAAGTGTCTCTCCATGAGACTGTCGAATCCCACATATTTCTTTCCTTATATTGGCAACTCGAGATGTTGGGAGATACTTTTCAAGGAAAATCTTCTTCATGGCCTTCCAAGTTCCAATGGAACCTGAGAGAATAGAGAAAAACCATGTCTTTGCTGCCCCTTTTAAAGAGAAAGGGAAAGCTTTCAACTTAACCTGTTCTTCATCAACTCCATTCGGTTTCATGCCAACGCAAACCATATGGAATTCCTTGAGATGAGTATGAGGATCTTCACCTGCAAGACCATTGAATGTTGGTAGCAAATGTATAAAACCAGATTTGAGCTCAAAGTTTACATTATTGTCGATGTTTATGCACAATGGCTGATTTTCCATGTTAGGAGCAGCAAGCTCCTTGAGTGTTTGTTGTCGTGCAACAACCATGGTGTTAAGGCGAGCTTCCTTTCGTAACCTGCGAAAGTTTTTTCTATTTCGAGATCCAACTGCACTTAACTTTGATTAGTAGAACGGGTTACTAGCATAAATCATCAAGAAAACTCAAAAGAAACCAACCACACAAGAGATCGAAAACAATGCAAATTGTACGAAAATCCTACGGTAGAAAAAAAAATGCCTAAAAACCCTAGAAAACGGTGGAATTTGGCCTTAGTAGAGTGGGGCTAGTGGTTTACCACTAGTCCTGTTTAGAACGTCGTTTCACTTCAGGAAACAAAAGGCCAATACCTAATTCCACCAAAAAATCTGTTTTGAACAGTACCGCTGCCGTAATGAACAGTACCGCAGCAAGCAAAAATTCTTTTTTTTTTTAAGAAAAAGAAATAACAATCATAGCAAAAAAAATAATAGCACAAGAATAAACTAAAATTACGTCCTCGGCAGCGGCTTTTATCTTTGCGGTTTTATCAAAAAAACATCCATAAAAAAAATACAAACACACACATTCACTTTTACTATATTTTTTTCCTTTTTTTTTACATCCACATTTGCAAGCTACAAATTATAAAAATTCAAAACTAAACAAATAGTACATTAAACAATTTGAAATTTACAAAATAAAACCCCACAAAATTTCAGAACAGTGTGGGCTCACGCGTCGCTGCAGGCAAAACATGCAAACAGGTGGATCTGGCTTGGCTTCTTCTCCTCTTCCTTTATGCACCAGCGGTGAATCTCACAATCACTTGCAAAGCAACAAAAAAAAACACAAGCAGTCAATTTTAGTTTTTTTTTTGTTTTTAGATCTGCATCTCTCCCTTCTCCTTTCTTAAATCTGCTTCTCTCTCTTTAGATCTATTTTCTTTCTGTTTATTTCCCCTTTCTTATTTGTTTCAAGTAGCTAGCGGGAAGGCCAAAAGGCTGTCGGCGACTGGCTTCTGTCAGGTCTGGTCGGCGGAGATGGAGGAGAATGAAGTGGTCTGATCGTTGGTTTCAATGGAAATAAGGCTGGATCTGGGGGCACCACCATGTGTGGGTTGCTGCTGGAGGCCGGTCTGTGCGGCTGAACTAAAGGGAACCGAAAAAGAAGAAGACGCTGCTGAGAGGAAGCTTCGGTGTTGATAGAGATGAAGAGATCGGGAAAGATGGAGAGGCGGTTGTGGTCGACATGTTCTGTTAGGAAGAAGGCTTTGTGGGGTTAAGGTGGAGGACACTGTGGTTGAATAGAGTGAGGGGGAAGTTCAGGTTTTGCCGGCTGAGAGAGGAGAGGTTAGTGCTGAGAAGGGGAGGCTTGTCTGTGTCCTATGAGGGTGAGGTCGTGGCTGAGGGGAGAAGGAAAAGGGAGCTGAGATTGGAGGAGAGCGGCGACTCCTGAGAGAAGAAGGAAAGGGTTAAGGTTTTTTAGGGTTTTTTGTGTGGTTTAGGGTTCCTCTCCTTTAATTTTTCAAAATTGCCCCTTACTCTCTTTGTGAATTTTTCTCCCCCCTTTCATTCTAGTTTTTTTCTTCTTTATTTGTAGAGAAAAAAATCAATATTTTTCTTCTTTTTTTTTTCAAATGTTTAGTAAAATATATGTATTTGATTTTTTTTCAAAAACGAGCAATATCAACGTCCCCTCGATGAGGAAAACCAATAATTTTGAAAATAATGCGTTAAAAGCTGAATGCATTCAAAAGACCTTTGAGATTTAAATTCTTTTGAGATGATATTGAAAATGCTAAAAACGATGCATATATATTAAAATATATATTTTTTGGATTTTCGTTATTTTTCGCTATTTTTGGATTTTCAGAAAATGTTATCAAAAAGATGGGTCAAAAATTGGGTAGCAACAGATGCCCCCTCTTTACAATGCTTACGAAGCAAAACTCCTTAATATTTTGCATAGTAAGCTTTGTAAAGAAAGGAAAAAGAAAATGATCTCATTCTCTTAAGCGACCTGCCCTTTTTGAAAAAAATTGGTCTATTTTCAAAGGCGACCTGCTGACATGATCAAAGAGTTGATGTCTTCTCCCAAGTATAGGAGTGTCGAAGTAATAAATAACCCGGCAAGATCGGGGTCGAACCACAGGGAGGTTCACTATATAAATTACAAATAATAATAATAATAATAATAATAATAATAATAATAATAATAATAATAAGTTAAAGAGAACTTTGAGATGTAAGATTAATGTGAGGATTAAACAATGATAAAAACAAATGTCAAGGTTAGAGGATCCATTAATAGTATTAAAAATAAATGTAATATAAACTCTTTTTATTACTTAACTGGAAACCACACACAAAGGAGGTTCCAATCGGATGATTTGTCATTAATAGCTCATTATAACTTGTTAACATGATCATATTAATTATCTTATTTAAGTAACATCAAACTTTTAAATATTATCAGGAATGCATGATGTTAACTTATGTTAACAACAAATCAAGTTCCTTTCATAGCACAGGTGGAGGTTATACCATACAGTTGGCTATGAAAGTGCCAAGCATTTGTTGTACAAAGTGTTATACAACACAAATCTAGATTAACCATTTAACAAGCAATGTATTAAAAATTAATAAGATAAAAATGATAAGACATGTTAATAGCAAGTTGTTTAGGATACAACCATTGAAGTCCATATTGAATTTATATTATACTTATCCTAACACTATTAGTGAAACCTTTTCACCTTGACATAATAAACTTAGCTAAACATAATGAAGAAGACAAACATAGATAAACAAGATAAGAACATAATTATATAAGTATAGTAAAGGAAATGAAAAGCATAAACATAAAATAAAAATAAAGATTACAAAATACAAAGAAAGAGAGATCTTGATCTGAACACCAAGATGCCTCCTTTTATAGGCCAAAATTCAGAACTATTGATTTGATGACTAATTGTTGAGTGGGTAGCCACCTCTTGACTTGGTAACAATCCTTATCTTCTTGTCTGTAGAAAACGTCATTTCTAACATTAGAATTTGAACAGATAATCTTTATGAAAGTTCTTGGAAATTGTCTTAGCTTTCCAACAAAATAAGAATGAGGTCATTTGGACTTTTAGAACTTGAGATATGGGTTGAGTACTGAACAGTGTCTGGGCTGCAGGACAGATTCTGACTTCTCTATTGTTGCTACAATTTGAACTTGAAAACGGTCCTTTTAAATCTTGAACTCTTCATGAACATTTTAAGCATATGTCTTAGCTTTCTATCCATATAAACCAGACCTAAATCCAAGTTCTACAGCTCCAGTTATGATCCAATAACCGAATGGTGTTCCAATTTGAATTCAACCAGCATCTCTTTTCTAAGCTTAGCCCTCTCTTTGTCTTCTCAATTTCAGTAGTTAAACTTATCAATCAATCATTTGATTTATATGATAGGCCTGCATTTAAAATGAACATTTATGATAAATTAAAGGTATCTTATATTATCAGACTTGTTATTATAAAACATGCTCTAGTTAAGAAGTTATTGATACTTCAAGTGCAAAATGATGATATAAAACCTTGATAAAAATGCACTTTTAAGTACTAATCACCTGCCCACACACTCATACTAATCTATTTTCAGGGGTGACACGCCCACACATACTCGAAGTGGTCTATTTTCAGGGGCAACCTGCCCACATACTCATACTGGTCTATTTTCACGGGCGACCTGCCCACATATGCTCACAGTGGTTTATTTTCAGGGGCGACCAGCCCATACACTCACATTTACCCTGGTCTATTTTCACGGGCGACCTGCCTAAATGGAAAAAAGAAAGAGTGGTCTCATTGTAATGGGTGACCTACCCAGGTGGAAGAATGGTCTCATTGTAATGGGTGACCTACCCAGATAAAAAACATTGAGAATGGTCTCATTGTAATGAGTGACCTGCCCAGAAAATGGATGGTCTTATTGTAATGGGTGACCTACCCAAAGGGAAAAAGAAAGAGTGGTCTCATTGTAATGGATGACCTACCCAGGTGAAAGAATGGTCTCATTGTAATGGGCAACTTGCCTAGATAAAAAACATGAAGAATGGTCTCATTGTAATGAGTGACTTACCCAGAAAAATAATGGTCTCATTGTAATGGGTGACCTACCCAAGGGGAAAGAAAAAAAAGTGGTCTCATTGTAATGGGTGACCTACCCAAGGGGAAAGAAGAAAGAGTGGTCTCATTGTAATGGGTGACCTACCCAGGCAAAAAAAAACATGGAGAATGGTCTCATTGTAATAGGTGACCTACCCAGAAAAAATGATGATCTCATTGTAATGGGTGACCTGCCCAAAATGGAAAAAGAGAATAGTGGTCTCATGTAATGGGTGACCTACTTAGATGAAAGAATGGTCTCGTTGTAATGGGTGACCTACCTAGATAAAAAAAAACATAGAGAATTGGTCTCGTTATAATGGGTGACCTACTCAGAAAAAATGATGGCGAGGGCTCAAAGGCGCGCTCAAAAGGAGGTAAGATTAGAAAACGCGCTACCTGAAAGGAAGTGAGGGCTCCTAGGCGCACTTAAAAGGAGGTGGGGTTAGAAAACCCATTACCCAAGAGATGGTGGCTCAAAGAGGTACTCAAAAAGAGGTAGGGTTAGAAAACACACTACCTGAGAGGTGGTGGCTCAAAGGCGTACTCGAAAGGAGGTAGGGTTAGAAAACGCATTACCTGATAAGTAAGGGCTCAAAGGCGCACTCGAAAGAAAGTGAGAGCACACAGGCGCACTCGAAAGGAGGTAGGGTTAGAAAACGCACTACCTAAAATATGGTGTCTCAAAGGTGCACTTGAAAGGAGGTGAGGGCTCAAAGGTGCACTCGAAAGGAGGCAGGGTTAGGAAACGCACTACTTGAAAGATGATGGCTCTAAGGTGCACTCAAAAGGAGGTAGGGTTAGAAAACGCACTACCTAAGAGATGGTGGCTCAAAGGCACACTCGAAAGGAGGTAGGGTTAGGAAACACACTACCTGAAAGGTGAGGGCTCAAAGGCACACTGGAAAGGACGTGAGGGCTCAAAGGCACATTCGAAAAGAGGTAGGGTTAGAAATTGAACTACCCAAAAGGTGATGATGTAACACCAATTTGTCAATAATGAAAGCATTGCATTATGATTGATATGCATGTATACTTACATGAGAAATATAGGTCCCCATTTCTTCATGGTGTCTTTCTTTTCTTAAAAGTTGGAGTGTTGGTATGCTCTTGCTTACTCGAGACATATCTTGTGATCTTAACCTCTTGGAAAGGTTTGATATCATCTTAATTCTTTGTCCTCCACCCTTTATCTCAAGGGTTGCCAATTTTGCCCGACATTTTTCTTAGGAAGGGAATCATGGAGCCAGCTTTACCATGCATTTTTTATTGCCCCCCCAACCTGATCATAACACCAAGTATTCAATTCAGGTTTAGGGATGAGGCTATGTGAAGGAAGGTTTGACAAGGAATTGTTTTCATACAGAAATTTGGGAATTTCAAAGTTATTCTAAACACAGAAATCCTTTTGACATCGATTCAAAGCAAACTCATTCTAAAGAAATTCAAGTGATTTCTATTGAGAGGTTTTCAGAAGTGATGAAAACTTTTTGTTTTGCTTTTGGTGAAAAATATGAAGTGACATTTGGTTGGTCAAAAAGGTTTAAGATTTAATTTGAGGGTTACAAAGAACCGGTCTTCAAAGCATTCATTTTATTTGCATGAATAATTATTTGGTTCACATGAGAAAGCATTGCCAAACAATCCAAAATCCTTGCCTTTGATCAGAAAGGGCTTGATTAGGCACATAATGTAGGCTCGAGCTCTTGGTTATGAAGAATATGATATTTGCAAGCTTAAAAAGGTGTTTAAAGATGTCAAGATTAAGGATCATTAATGCTTGTTTCCTGACCTTTTGTTTTTGGAATTTCTTTCCAAAATGGTCTATCGTGCCCCCTAGTGTTGGGCTTGGGCTCTTTCTCTTTATTTTTGTTTTTTCCATTTGGTTTTGAGCATCATTGTATTGGTTTTTTTTTATGCTCAAATTTTTTTGGATCCTTTGGATTTCTCTTCATGCCCCCAGTTTTGTTTGGGCACCTTTGATGATTGAGAATTTTCTTTTATGCCCCCTAGTGTTGCTTGGGCACTTTCAATCATCGAGGTTTTTTCAATGTCTCTCGCATTTGCCCCCAGTTTAGGGTGTGATCTTAGCCAAGGTTATTTCCAAAATATGTTACTAGGCTCAAAAGGGGACTGCAAAGAATATATTTTAGCCTCGTAAAGGGATTATCAAATAAGGCCTTTCCTCATCTCAAACACATGCACTTAAGATCAGTAAGCCTTGCTTTTATGCGAGTATGCAAAGTGATTTCTCATTATTCATTCAAATAAAACTCAATTTTGGAGTCACCTTATGGTGTTTTTTTTTCCTTCAAGTTTTCTAGATGTATAGTTACCTTTCTAAGGAATCAATTAAATTTCCAAAATTCATTTGTTTTGGTCAAACATCAATATGATTTCTGTTTTTTGTACTAAACTTTGAATTCTCAAAAATTCTTGTGAACATGTGAGATCATGTATAGTTTTGGAAAAAAAAAAAAAGGAAAACATACCAAAGGATTCTGGGTGTAGTGGTTTTATGAGTGAAGAGTGTGCTTGAAATGTTATTTACATGAAACAACAAAAAAGAAAGACATGTCATAAACACCAGAAAACACATGATCTTATTAACAAGAAAGACTAATTTGATAGAGAAAGTCTTTTGGCATTATGAGCTTACCAACAAGACTGAAACAGGTTGAAACAAAAATCAAGAAGCTTTGCAGGCATGATCAAACAGAGCTAGTTATTTTTAGACAGAATAAGAACAGGCTCCATTCTGCAACTGTGGTGCAATTCCCCTTCGTTCAGCCTTTCCACAAAAGCTTTTGCAGAAATGCTGGATTGTGTTGAGGCTCTTGACCATGTTGGCCCCTTATTTCTACGAACTGAGTCATTGTTGGGGTTTGAACAAAGATGATAGGCCAGTTGGAAGGAACTTCACTAGAGTTACTTCTCAATATTTGCTCGAGTAAGTTAGAGGCGAGTCACGTTTGTCTTTATAGACTCCAACTCTTCTTGAAAATGGACATTACGACGAGCACACTCTTCATCTTTCGTGTTTTTCGCTCAAAGCCTGGTGTTGTAGACTCGTAGGGGACCTACTTTTCATCACAGTGCGTGTATGATAAATGTATGAACATGTAATCTATATGATGGACTCGCCCTTCAAGGGGTGACATATGATCACAACTCTTGCATGATGAAACAAGAATCTTGATTCTTGCCCAAACTCTACAATCAAAATTTTCAGAGTGACGGTCATTGTGTCACCCACAAGTCTTGAGTTCAAGATGCTTCAAGAAGGGTTACCCTGATGTAAATAAAGATAGAACAAACAACCTAAGAACAAGTTTTATTCATTATGTGAACATGGGTAGGTTTTCTACCTGGTCTCAAAAGGGTCTCATATCTGCCCAATGACAATCTTCGTAAAGATAGTATAGGGGCGTTGCGAGAAATGGTTAAGATATGTATACCCACCATTACCAAGCAGGCACTCAGATATGAGTTGGGTGTTTCATGCATCTAAACCCTGACCAATAATCATAGGGCAAATCAATAGTTCCCCATCTAACTTAAAAGCTTGTGTGTGCTTTAAAAAAAATAAAAACATGTGATGCATGAGACAGTTCTACAAAATACATGGAGAAACATTAACAAAAAAAGACAAAAATGCAAAAACTTAAACACATCAAATACATAAAGCTTAGTCTAATATTGTCAGAAACAGTACCTTCCCTAGTGGAGTTGTCATTCTGTCGCACGTGCCCATGCGACGTTGTTGGCGATTTTTGTTCGTTTTCTTGATTGATAGGAGTCACCACCTAGTATTTGTTTTAGGGTCACTAGGAAACCCGGATGTACTAGTCTTGTCAAAGATTCACAAGTAAGGGACTAATTGTGGCTAGGGAAGGTATTAGCACCCCTAGCGCACCCCACCTGAGGTAAGCTGCTTCGTGGTTTGATGTGATAAAGAAGTTTTAAAATTTTTATCTTTTCATCGGATATTAGAAATACGACTTACATGTAAGTTCATAATCCTTTACCGTGAGCAAATCAAAATATTAAATTCTTCTTTTATCTTTGCGGTTTTATCAAAAAAACATCCATAAAAAAATACAAACACACACATTCACTTTTACTATATTTTTTTCCTTTTTTTTTACATCCACATTTGCAAGCTACAAATTATAAAAATTCAAAACTAAACAAATAGTACATTAAAAAATTTGAAATTTACAAAATAAAACCCCACAAAATTCAGAACAGTGTTGGGCAGCCCTCTGGCACTTCAGGAATAGTGGCGGCGCGTTGCTCCACGCACCACCACCGCTGGAGGTGCGTGGGTTCTTCTCCTCTTCCCTTCTGCACCGGTGGTGAATCTCACAGTCACTTGTAAAGCAACAAAAAAAACACAAGCAGTTGATTTTAGTGTTTTTTGTTTTCAGATCTGCATCTCTCCCTTCTCCTTTCTTAGATCTGCTTCTCTCTCTTCAAATCTATTTTCTTTCTGTTTGTTTCCCCTTTCTTCTTTGTTTTATGTAGCTGGTCGGAAGGCCAAAAGGCTGCCAGCGACTCGGCTTCTGTCGGGTCTGGCCGGCGGAGATAGAGGAGAATGAAGTGGTCTGATCATCGGTTTCAGAGGAAATGGAGCTGGATCTGGGGGCGCCGCCGAGTATGGGCTGCTACTCAAGGCCGGTCTGTGGGGCTGGAGCTGAAAGGAACCGAAAGAGAAGAAGACGCTGCTGAGAGGAAGTTTCGGTGTTGATGGAGATGAAGAGTTTGAGAAAGATGGAGAGGCGGTTGTGGTCGATAGGTTCTGTTAAGAAGAAGGCTCTGTGTGGTTAAGGTAGAGGACACTGTGGTTGAATAGAGTGAGGGGGAAGATCAGGTTTGGCCGGATGAGAGAGGAGAGGCTGGTGCTGAGAAGAGGAGGCTTGTCTGTGTCCTAGGAGGGTGAGGTCGTGGCTGAGGGGAGAAGGAAAAGGGAGCTAAGGTTGGAGGGGAGCGGCGACTCCTGAGAGAAAAAGGAAAGGGTTAAGGTTTTTTAGGGTTTTTTTGTGTGGTTTAGGGTTCCTCTCCTTTAATTTTTAAAATTGCCCCCCACTCTCTTTGTGAATTTTTCTCCCCCTTTTCGTTCCAGTTTTTTTCTTCTTTATTTATAGAGAAAAAAATCATTTTTTTTCTTCTCATTTTTTTTTCAAATGTTTATTAAAATATATGTATTTGATTTTTTTCCAAAAATGAGCAATATCAACGTTCCCTCAATAATTTTGAAAATAACGCGTTAAAAGTTGAACGCGTTCAAAAAACCTTTGAGATTTTAATTCTTTTGAGATGACATTGAAAATGCTAAAAACAATGCAAATATATTAACAAAACATATTTTTTGAATTTTCGTTGTTTTTCGCTATTTTTAGATTTTTTGAAAATTTTATCAAAAAGATGGGTCAAAAATTGGGTAGCAACAGACATTACACAATCAAGGTGTGTAGAAAAATCGTTCCACGTGTTCTCATATTTTAAAAGGTGCTATGTAATAGTATATCTTAAGCGTTATGTTGAATATTTGTCGTTCGGCAATTTTATAAAGACTTGTAATTAAAATTGTAATGGAACATGGATGTGGATGTTCAAACATGTAGATACGGTGTTATGAATATATTTATGTGATATTCTCGTTTATGAGGATGTTGTATTGAAAAACCACATGAGGATCGTATGAAAGGAGGTATTAATTGTGTAAGATTGTTGGTCGACACTCGTGTTGAAAATGAGACTAGAACATGAATGTAAATTCATGAGTATGTCAATACGATGTAATGTAAATGTATGAAACGAAAATATAATATTATAGGCATGTGTATTGAGTATCCATCTTATGGGAATGTCGATTTACGAAAACTATATCCTTATGAAGCCATGATAAGGAAGGGAACCTAATTACTAATTCACAGAATGTCATTGTGAGAAGTATCGTTTTTTTTTTAAATTCCATTGTTTTTCGCTTGAAAAAGCTTGGTCGTTACATTTAAACACTAACAAACTTAATCCTTGTCTTTCTAGTATGACTGTTTCTTTATTGCAAGACTTTGAATATGTATTCCCTAATGAGGTTCTTAATGGCTTACCACCGATAAGAGAAATCGAACATCATATTGATCTTGTACCCAACATAATAATTCCAACACAACAATTCCTAACTAACTAGCTTATCGAAGTAATCCTAAGGAGACAAAGAAACTTCAAAGGAAAGTAGAGGAACTAATGTCAACGAGGTACAAAGGATAAAGTATGAGTCCATGTGTTGTTCTAGTACTACTTGTGCCTAAAACGGATGGGACTTGGAGAATGTGTGTTGATTGTCGAGTTATCAACAATAGTATGGTAAAGTATAAGCATCTCATCCTTAGACTTGGTGATATGTTAGATGAATTACACGGTTCTTGTGTGTTTACAAAAATTGATTTGAAAAGTGGATATCATCATATTAGAATGAAAGAAGGTGACTAATGGAAAACTGTTTTTAAGACTAAATATGGTTAGTAATGTCGTTTAGTCTTACTAATGCACCAAGTACTTTTATGAGATTAATGAATCATGTGTTACGTGCATTCATAGGCAGATTTGTAGTTGTCTATTTTGATAATATTCTTATCTATAGTAAGAGTTTGGATGACTATGTTGAATATTTACACAATGTGCTTGATGTTTTACGTAAAGAGTCATTGTATGCTAATATGAAAAGTATACATTTTACATAGAAAGAGTTGTGTTTCTTGGTTTTGTTGTTAATGCAAAACGTATGAAAATGGATAAGGAAAATGTTAAAGCTATCCAAGAATTGACTACATCTAAATTGATCATTGAGGTAAGAAGTTCCCATGGTCTGGCTAGTTCCTATAGGAGGGTTGTTAAGGATTTCATCACACTAGCTACACTACTCACTGAAATCGTTAAAAAGTCAGTTGGTTTTAAATGGGGTATTTGACATGATCAAAAGATTGATGTCTTTTCCCAAGTGCAGGAGTGTCGAAGTAATAAATAACCCAGTAAGACCAGGGTCGAACCACATGGAGGTTAACTATATAAATTATAAATAATAATAATAATAATAATAATAATAATAATAATAATAATAATGAGTTAAAGAGAATTTTGAGATGTGAGATTAAAGTGAGGATTAAACAATGATAAAAACAAATGTAAAGATTAGAGGATCCACTAAGGGTATTTTAAATAAGTATAATATAAACTCAACTAGAAACCACACACAAAGGAGGTTCCGATCGGATGATTTGTCATTAATAGCTCATTATAAATTATTAACATGATCATATTAGTTATCTTATTTAAGTAACACCAATACTTTTAAATATTGTAAGGAATTCATGATGCTAACTTATGTTAACAACAAATCAAGTTCTTTTCATAGCACAGGTGTCGGTTATACCATACAGTTGGTTATGAATGATCAAACATTTATTGTACTAAGTGTTATACAACACAAATTTAGATTAACCATTTAACAAGGTATTAAGAATTAATAAGATAAAAATGATAAGAAATGCAATAGCAAACTTTCTTGGATGTAAGCATTGAAGTCCATATTGAGTTTATATTATACATATCCTAACACCATTAGTGAAACCTTTTCACCTTGATATATTAAACTTAGTTAAACATTATGAAGAAGAGAAACATAAATAAACAAGATGAGAACATAATTATATAAGTATATTAAAGGAAATGAAAGGTATAAACAAGATATTAATGAAACTATAACATGAAATAAAATGAGAACATTAAAACTACAAAGAAAGAAAGTAAGGAAATGATCTTGATCTGAAAACCAACATGCCTAAATGCATGGAAAATGCCTCCTTTTATAGGCCAAAATTTGGAACTATTGATTTGATGACTAATTGTTGAATGGGTGGCCACATCTTGACTTGGTGACAATCCTTATCTTTTTGTCTGAACAACACGTCATTTCTAACATCAGAATTTGAATAGTCATGAAAGTTCTAGAAAATTATCTCAGCTTTCCAACAAAACAAGAATCGGCTCATTTGGACTTCCAGAACTCGAGATATGGGCTGAACACTGAATAGTGTTTGGGCTGCAGGACAGATTCTGACTTCTCCGTTGTTGTTACCATTTGAACCCAAAAATGACACTTTTAAATTTTGGACTCTTCATGAATGTTTTAGGCCTATGTCTTAGCTTTCCATACATATAAACCAAACCTAAATCCAAGTTCTATAGCTCCAGTTATGATCCAATAACCTAATAGTGTTCCAGTTTGGATTAAACCAGCATCTCTTTTCTAAGCTTAGCCCTCTCTTTGTCTTCTCAATTTTAGTAGTTAAACTCATCAATCAATCTTTTGATTTATGTGATAGGTCTGCATTTAAGATGAACATTTACCATAAATTAAAGGTATCTTGTATTATTAGACATGTTATTATAAAACATACTCTAGTTAAGGAGTTATTGATACTTCAACTGCAAAATGATGATATAAAACCTTTATAAAAATACAGTTTTAAGTACTAATCAGTATTGAACAAAATAATGCATTTAACTTGTTGAAGAAAAACTTTGCTCAACACCTTTATTGGCTTTACCTGACTTTATAAAATCTTTTGAGATTGAATTTGATGCCTCGAGAATATGTATTGGATTTGTTTTAATATAGGATAAACAACCCATTGCTTATTTCAACGGAAAGCTCAATGGTGTCGCGTTGAACTACTCTACTTATGATAAGGAGCTTTATGTTTTGGTGAGAACTCTAGAGATATGGCAGCAATACTTATGGCTAAAAGAATTCGTGATTTATTTAGATCATGAATCATTAAAGCATTTGACGGACAATGTAAGCTGAATCGACGACATGCTAAATGGGTGGAATTCATTGAAATATTCTCATATATGATTTAATACAAACAAGGTAAGGAAAATATAGTGGCTGATGAACTATCACGAAGGTATTTTTTTTATCTACTTTGAATGCTAAGTTGTTAGGATTTGACTATGTGAAATAATTGTATGTGAATGATGGCGATTTTGGTAATGTATTTCATGCATGTGAAAATTTAGGTTTTGGAAAGTTCTATAACCTTGATGTATACTTGTTCAAAGAGAATAAACTTTGTGTACCTAATAACTTCATGCATGAATTGCTTATTCATGAAGCTTATAGGGGCAGGATAATGGGGCATTTTTGTGTCACCAAAACTTTGGAAGCATGAACACTTTTACTATCCTAAAATAAAATGTGATGTGCAAAAAGTGTGTGATAGATGCATTATGTATGGAAAAGCTAAGTCCAAGGTCTTACCGCATGGTTTGTATACCCCTATGCTTATACCTAATAAACCTTGGGTATATATTTTCATGGACTTTGTTTGTAAACCCCGGGGAAAAATAAAGGTTGCTTAGATTGCAAACTAACTAAATGAGAAATAAAAGTGAAGAAATTCATGCATATGGTTAAATAAAAACAGGAATTCATAAATTTTTGGATAAAAGTTTCTGGACGAAAAATTTCGAGACATTATAAATCAACCCAAAAATGTTGAGGGTTGGATTAAATTAAAGAAAATAAACTAAACAAAAAGTTATGGGGTGAAATTATAAGAAATAAAAAGAGGTATAACTTAATTATAAGAAGAAGAAAAAGAAGAAGAAGAAGATGTAGGGGCCTAAATGCAAATAAGAAAAATTATAGAGCATAAATACTCATTTTCTAACCAAAAATATGCAGCAATCGTAAGGAAAGAAAATATGGAGTTTTTGTATCCATTCTTGCAAAATCAAGAGAGAAACACAAAAATTTCAAAAACCCATCGAAGCTTAAGGGTTTATAGATGGAATAAACAGTTGTGGGCAAGGGATTAACAAGAAAATTAAATAAGAAGAGATCGAGGGCCAGCTGTCATTAGATAAGAAAGGAGGGAGTTGAAAATCTTCAATTGGTTGGAGATCAAAACCTTAATTCGTATCGGGTAAGGTGTTCTAAACATGATCTTATAAATCATTTCAAATTCGATAATGAATTGATGTCTTGATGTGAGTTATAGATTAAGGTTCTTAGACTTGAATTGGGGAAAAAGTATTCGTTGTTAAAAGTAAATTAATTCATGTGTGGTATGTGATTGGGGACGTGAAGCCATGATAATTTACCCAGAAAATGTAGTTTGTGAAAGTTATGTGTGAAGGGAAGGGGGTGACGAATCTGGACAGACACGCCTCCTGACTTTTGATAAGATTTTGGATAGGAGGATAAGGAAATTAGAACTAGATTCCTTCATAGAAATTGTAGTTTTGGATGTTAGCTAACTAAAGAAATTGGTCTTGCTCAATTTGGAGCTGTAAAACTCTAGTTATGGGTCATCAACCGAGACTGGGTCATGATAGACCATATAGGGCAGTAAGTCTGATTTGTTGATAAGCAATTTTGACTGTCTTAAAGGCAGAATTGGATTCTTCTTTCCCATAGAACTTGTAGCCTCATGTCTTAGCTTTCCAATGAAACTAATCTCACTTCAATTAGAGTTCTATAACTTCAGATATAGTTAAAAATCTGAGGAGAGGTCAGACAGTAATAGTTCAAAAACAAGACAGAAACAGTTGGATAGTAACAGTCTAAATGTTTGTTGATGAGCAATTTTGACTATTTTAGAGGCAGAACTGGGTTCTTTTTTTCTTCAGTGAACTTGTAGCCTCATGTATTAGCTTTCCAACAAGACTAATCTCGCTTGAATCGGAGTTCTATAACTTCAGATATAGTTAAAATCTAAGGAGAGGTCAGATAGTAATAGTTCAAAAACGAGACAGTAACAGTTGGACAATAACAATCCAAATGTTTGTTGATGAGAAATTTTGACTGTCTTAGAGGCATAACTGGGATCTTCTTTCTTCAGAGAACTTGTAGCCTCATGTTTTAGCTTTCCAACGAAACTAATCTCGCTTGAATCGGAGTTCTATAACTTTAGATATAGTTAAAAATCTGAGGAGAGGTCAGACAGTAACAGTTCAAAAACGAGACAGTAACAGTCCAAATGTTTGTTGATGAACAATTTTGACTATCTTAGAGGCAGAATTGGGTTCTTCTTTTTTCAAAGTACTTGTAGCCTCATGTCTTAGCTTTTCAACAAGACTAATCTCACTTGAATCGAAGTTCTATAACTCCAGATATAGTTAAAAATCTGAGAAGAGGTCAAACAGTAACAATTAAAAAAAACAAGACAGTAACAGTCCAAATATAAAAAAAGGAATGATAACTGTGGTTGGACAAAGAAATGACAATATTAATGGGTGAAATGAGAAAAATATAAAATATTAAGAAATGACTGAAAGAAAGACTTATTGGTTGTTGATATGGGTATTATAAAACATATCATTGAGTGAGGAAAATTTATGAGATAAACTTGTGATTTGCAGGAGAGACTTGACATGACCAAAAGATTGATGTCTTCTCCCAAGTGCAGGAGTGTCGAAGTAATAAATAACCCGGCAAGACCGGAGTCGAACTACAAGGAGGTTAAATATATAAATTATAAATTATAACAACAACAACAACAACAACAACAACAACAACAACAAGAAGTTAAAGAGAGCTTTGAGATGTGATATTGATGTAAGGATAAAATAATTGTCAAGGTTAGAGGATCCACTAATGGTATTTCAAACAAGTATAGTATAAATTCTTTTTATTACTCAACTAGAAACCACACACAAAGAAGGTTCCAATCGGATTATAAATTGTTAACATGATTACATTAGTTATCTTATTCGAATAATGCTAATACTTGTAAATGTTGTCAGGCATTCATGATTATAACTTATGTTAA
>Ga0325405_1002969_pt1 | contig 17522 bp, 5 predicted proteins | sample PopdelMetagenome_21_FD_205663 | JGI IMG/M metagenome (GOLD analysis project Ga0325405, IMG submission 205663) | Populus deltoides microbial communities from Bellville, Georgia, United States - Xylem-Control-R2 | ecosystem: Host-associated > Plants > Phyllosphere > Stem > Wood/Secondary xylem...
AAAAGAAAAACTATCAAGTTCAATTTTTTAAAAAATAATATAAAAAGATAAAATTACAGCAAAAAGTTGAATCTCTCCCCTTACCAAATTAATATTTAATTTTTTTTCATTACACTACCAAATATCATAAAATAATTCATTTTCCCGGAATTTACTTTCCAGCAAACAAACATGTTGGAAAACACTTTCTAGTGTTTGGTTATGTTATAGAAAATGAACTAGAAAATAACTTATTAATGTTTTATTTTTTTTGAATTTATTAAAATAATGAAGAACAAATCTTACAAGTTAAAAATTTGAATGGGAATGAAATTGAAAAAAAATATAACCTCATAAATTATCTCAAATAAAATAAAAAATAATCAAAATAATAGAGATCAAATCTAAAAAAAATGAAAGATGAAGAAATTAAAATAATAATAATTAACATTTCATAAATTATTTCAAATAAAATAAGTAACAATCAAAAGAATGATGATCAAATTTGATAGATAAAAAATTTCAATTAAAAATGATAAGGAAAAAGCAAATAATAATTATAAAAATAAGAACCAAAATTAATATAAAAATTAAATTCTAAGGGATGAAATTGAAAAAAAATATTAAAAACAATATATATATATAGCAATCAAAAGTTTGAGAATCAAATTTGATATAATCAGCAAATAATATAACAATTCTAAATTTTTCACAACTTCTAAAAGTGTTTTTCGTCCAGAATAAAAGGAAAACACTTTTCTAGAAATCAAGTCAAATTTTTCTTTGATTGAAAAGTATTTTTCGTTGACCGAAAGTATTTGTTATTGATTAATTTTTTTAATAACAAATAAATAAATAAAAATTTAAAAAATAATTTTTAAAAAATTAATTTCCAAAAAATAAACATGGCCAAAAGCAAGCAAGCAAACCCCCCCCCCCCCCTACTCTGAACCCTCTTTATTTATATTTTTTTCCTTGCTAATCCCATAGCCAAAGAAGCTTTTTCTCTCTCCTTCTGACGCCATACTTCTTTTAAAAAATAATTATTTTTCACTCTCTGAGCCCCAAGTTCTGGTTTTTCTTGTTTCTTAATCATTAATTTCCTCTCATTTATAAGATACCTTTAGATTCAAAGAATAAGGCAAAATAGGCCAACCCGAAGAGAAGGAAGAAACATTAAGGTATTGGTTATTTTTGTATTTTAAAAATATTTTTGAAAAAAATAAATTTATTTATTTATTTTAATTTTTTATGTTTTTAAATCATTTTAACATACTAATATCAAAAATAATTTTTAAAAAATAAAATTATTATTTTAATATATTTTCAAATAAAAAAATATTTTAAAAAATAATCACTACTATATTTTTAGATATCCTCATGGAATGGGATTCTCATGTTTAAGTAAAAAAAAAAAAAAACTATCAAGTTAAATTATTTTTGAATAAAACTTAATGTAAAAAATCTAGTTGGGATCGCGATGACGTCTGTGGGAGCAGTTGGGATCCAAGATGATTCCACCAACCTTGGTTAGAACCCCGCCCGTGTTCTATGAAAACGTTCCGACAAAAAATCTATGGTTGGGTATCATGTACTTGACCAATGCGAAGGAACTGCCCGTGTCAATTCTTTAATTCTTTTAATAGGCTGGGATCATAGGATTGAACACACATGCCCACACATCTTTTTTGACAAAAAATACCTTGACATAGGAGTGCAAAATCCCACAAGGATGGAAGGAAAAAGGAAATCAACCTAAACTCATTCGAAGAACTTCCCAGAAGTTTCCTACGGTTTATTTATTTATTTATCTATCCATCTCTTTCTTGCGCAAGTGACCATCACAAAATATATGTTCAAGTACGCAATCTATCAACCAAATCGGCTAGGAACGACCTCCTGAGAACGTATTGGTTTTTTAATTGGCTAGGATCATAGGATTTGACCCGTGCCCACACATCCTTTTGGACAAAATATACAATAGGATGGAAGGAAATAGGGGCGGAGAATATTTGGTTAATTAATTATACCTAATCTATGCTCAGTGCAGTTTAACACTAACATAAATGATGTTACATGAAGAAATATTTTAGATTTGTAAAAGAACTATTTTTTAAAAATTAATTTTTTTTAGTATTTTTAGATGGATAATCATAAACTAGTTATATTAATGGAAAAAATTATCTTGATGAAAAAATTATAATTTTATAGATTTAAAGATAGTTAATGAATAAAGATTTGTTTTTAAGCTTAAATTCATTTTTTGCTAAACTGATATTAAAAAACAAATAAAATTGTATATTTGTTAGATTATCCACTTCTATTATTTATCCTATTCACCACAATATTTATAAAATTAATATAAATAAAGAGAGATAGATGATGAAAAACATTAGAGGTAAAATTCATTAAAAATAATAAGAATATTTTCATATAAATTTTCTCTCTTTTTCTTATATATATATATATGTCTCTCTCATATAGAGCAAGGATGACAAGTTACTCTAAATTTCTCCACTCAAAATGCTATCTTATATCATTTTCTAATGGAGAATTACATCATAAAGTAAATGTTTTAATAGATTAATATATGCTTGAAATTAATAAAAGCTAATTGATGCCTATTTTACTATTTTTCATCATAAGACGATTTACTATTTATCATAACAGTATAATGTCTATTTTACTCTTTTAAAGAAATTGATGAATTGATTATTGGGGATAGCATGAGCTTTCCATAAGATCTATTAATAGTTTAAAAAATACGGTAAAATAAATTAAAATATCCTTAAAAATATATTTTTGTTTAATTATGATCCAGTGACTTTTTATATTTTCATTCTAGTATTTTACTTACAATCGAGCTGCTAAGGAAAAATCTTGTATTTTAATAAATATAAAATATAATTGAAACATCACAAGTGGCTAGTGCTGCATCGCATGCGCTAATGTGTCCACTGCTCCATTATATTTAAGTGGTGTGTGCAACGTGTTATAGAGGCCAAAAACATAGTTCATTGATGTTTTTGGAATCGTTTTGGAAGACATTTCCTCTCAAGGCATCGCATGTAGCTTATTAACATCTAGTTTGATATTGATGACCTTTTATTTTTTTTTTCTCTCTCCACCTTGATTTCATACTTGATCCTTTAAATTTTCAAAGGAGCCCATCATTTTATTTTTCCTTCAGATTTAGTTATTCTTCTTTTGATTACTATTTATTTTATTTGAGATAATTTATAAAATTAATTTTTTTTTAATTTCATCCTCCTTTAATTTTTTTTTCATTTGTTTGATTTGGTCTCCTTTCTTTTCATTGTCGTTTGTTTTATTTGATATGATCTTTAAAATTTAATTTAGTTTAGGAATTCATCTTCCTTTAATTTTTCTTTCATATAAGATTTGATCCTCGTTATTTTGATAATTTATTTTTTATAGCTTTGAAAAAGAAAAAGTATATATAAATTAATGATCTAATTGAGTATTTATTTTTTAACTTATAAATGCATTAAAATAATTTTTATTTTTAAAAAATTATTTTTAATATCAATATATCAATATTGCCCAAAAATATAAAAAAATAATTTTGAACAAAAACTGTAATATATATATACACACACACACTTTCAACTACCTGGCCAAACATAATCTACTAGGCTAGCTAGTTGCAACAATAATTATATCCTGTTGTTGAAAGACTACTTGGGTAACGTTCTTTTTTGAACTTTTCCACTTACAGGCTCTCTGCCATCACTTGCCCTACATATTACAATTTACATTCCATTGATATTTTTCTTATAGATGACACGGCTTTCATCAAACACATGATATAGAGTTAGGACTATATTATATATATTTAGAGCGCGTGAGAGAATGTGACTAAGATTATTTTTTAAAATGATTTGATTAAAATAACTTTTTTAAAAATATAAATTTTTTTTAATATCAATAATCCTAAACCATCTAAAATTAAATAGCGTAGGGAATCTTCTTTAATTTCTCATTTCCAGAGGGGATTTGGATATTGTTTTCAAGTACATTTCCGTGAGCCGAAGACAATAGTGACCGTATCAGATCAACAATTGCTGGCAGTGCCACGTCTTCTAGCGATCCATATTTTATATTTCAACTAATTTTTTAACCAAAAAAAAAACAAATTTTGCATGGCCCACATACGTTTCTACTTCTCTTTAAGCAACATGTGCACGTGGACTCTCCCGTTTCTGCGTTTTTATAAGTTAATATTAAAAGTTGATGATGACGAACTTGTTTCGTTTGTCTTTATAACGGAAGACACGCAACTTTTCGATTAAACAATGTAGAAATAGAAGGTCCATATAGACGTAAAAGATGTCTTTAAAAGTGTTTTTTTTATTTGGGTATTGGATGGTTATTCCCGCGCTCTGCCCAAGCATGACGAGGCACTTTTCACTTATCTTTTTCAGTCCCTGGATTATTTTGTTTTTCAAAAATAATCCCTTCAGCTTTAATCATTTGAGATCAATGTAATTATGTTTTAATTTTTAAAATCGGGCACCAAACGTGTGTCATTTTTTCTCTCGATGATGTGAGGTTCTCATATATGACAAAAATAAAATATCAAGTTCAATTTAAAAAATTCAATATAAAAAAAAAAATTAAGGAACCGAGAAAAGATGAAGGACGAAACCTAAGGAGGGACAATGAGAGAGTTTTTATAGTCTTGTATATAAAATATTTTTTTTTAGTATGATATGTTTAATATGAATAGATGAATGGGAATCTATATGATATGTTATGAAAATGTTGAAATGATAATGATAAAATCTAATTATGGAATAATGACTTGATGAAATGGGTTATGAATGAGGCTACCGTGTTAAATTTAAATTGTGATGCGGTTTTCATGGGGGGACTCTGTATAAAAAAGATTCTACTGAAATTTTTTTAATATTCAATAAAGTATATAAGTAATTGTTTTTTTCATTAAAAAAATTGTCATGTTATAATTGCATTCTAAATTATGAGATGTTACGTAAAGTATCTTTTGATTTTTTGTAGGTCAACATGAATTTTAATGAAAGAAAAAAAAAGAAAAAAAATATAATTTGAGACCTCTCGTCGCTCTTTCTATGATGCATTAGACAACCTAAAAAGGGGTGATAAGATGCTTCCAATACCACCATGAAATCCTATATTTAGACATTAGGTAGCTATTCACGCACCGCCTAAACACAATGAGAATCTCTCACTTGTCTTTTTAAGTCATTGAATTATTTTGTTTTTAAAATATGATTCTTCAATTCTTAATTGTTTGAGATCAATATAAATATATTTGTTTTAATTTGTAAAATGGGGCATCAAACATGTATCATAATTTTTTCTCAACAATATAAGATCCTTATATTTAGGGTAAAAAGAACCATTAATTTATTTTAAATATGAAAGTGTAAAACAAGCATAAAAAGAAATTAACTATACTTATTTTAAATGGGAGTACATGGTCACGAAGAGATGATTGAGCATTGTTAGGATATTATTTTATATTGGGGTAGCTTCCATTTTTTTCAATGTTGGAGAAAAGATTGTTTGATTACTAAAATAATTTGTGCTTTTTATACTAGGTTTCATGTATAAGTTTGTTTTAAATCTTATTTTTGTACAAGTTAAAATATTATATTTTTTATTTATGAAAAATTTTTATTTATTTATTTCATATGAAAAAATCAATCTCATATTGTTTTAACCAAACAATTTTTGTGTTTTTTAAAATTGCATTTAAAATTGATTATCTTTTAAAAAAAATTAAAATCACATTAAAAGAAGCAAGCACAATGAATTGTGGTGTGTTCAAAATTTGAAATTGTGAGATTCGTTTTTACTCATTTAATTAAGTATTGAGTCCTTCAAGAGTTATCGACTTAGTATGTATTTAGAAGTATAGTTAAGGTGTTTTTCAAATTACTTTCTTATTATAAATGAAAATAGAGAGATTGATAAGCTGAATATTCGTGTTATCCAAACCCGAAGCATGCCAGTTAGCTGGAGTTTTAGGAGATTGTGTACCTTGTCTGTCTTTTAAGATGCTTTTATTTCCCCTTTCTTTCTTGTTTGAAATATATATTTCAAATGAAATTTGCTCCTGTCTAAAATAAAGATTTAAATAAAGTAAAGAATCAAGTAATTAATAAAAAAAAATCCATTAGACATTATTCTCAAAAAAAATACATTACATTTCTTCTTTAATTTTTTTACTAGGCTCGGATCATAGGATTTGACCCATGCCCACAAAATACATTGACATAGGAGTGCAAAATCTCAAGTTCCATGGTACATTGACATAGATACTATATTGTCAAAGAATCATCTCAACCCAATAACTTAAGCTGTTAGGTGAGGTCCCAGGATATGATTTATATTATTCTCTAACACACCTCCTCAAGTGAAAGCCCTTTGGGCTTAAAACTTGCACAGGCCCACATTACCTTGTGTTTAATTTTTATCAAATAAATAGGGATGGTGAGATTCGAACTCGTGACAGCTTGGTCATCAAGGCTCTGATATTATGTCAAAGAACCATCTCAACCCAATAACTTAAACTGTTAGGTGAGGTTCAGGATATGATTTATATTATTCTCTAACATATATTTTCTAGCAATCCAGTTCCATTCTGACTTATTTATCTCGAAGCTGGAGGATTTTCCAAGGCACCTCCAGGAATGGCAGCGCGTACATGATTTTTCAAGCCTTTTAGTCTGCTTTTTTATATATAAGAAAAAAAATTCTTCGAACAAAACAACCCACCAATTTTGCAAGGTCCTCATGCGTTTCTACTTCTCTTTAAGCAACATAAAAAAGAGGTAAGGGGTTGTAGTTCCGTGGATGGGAAAGAAATTTTTTATTTCTACCTGTATATTCTCTATTTCCCCGTACCCTTACTTTAATGTTTCTTTATTGTCTTCGGGCGCCTTTCCTTTGACTCTATTTTCTCACGTGGACCGATGGATCTATCCATTTGTATACATGTAAAATATAAACAGTATTTGCCCAAGGAAGAATCTGACTTCAAGGAGATTAGCCATGTCAGAATCCGTCGTCGGATTGTTTATTTAAGGTAATGTTTGGAAAAGGATTAAAATTTTTAATATATGCTCAGTGCAGTTTAACCTCCTTATCATAATACCATTTTATTTTATTAACACATCAAAAAAATTTAAAAACATTATAAATATATTAATTTAAAATTAATAAAAAAATAAAAAAATTTAAACACGCAGAGAAACAAATAGCCCTCTAGCTTAGTAGAAATTGCTGGCCAGTGAATTTTATGAAGCCAAATTGTATACGTGAGAAATAGAAATCACCCCTCTGAAATATCCATGCCTTCTTCATCAAGCGTCGAACAAAATAATAATAACAAATATACCACGAGGGAAAGGGTTTTCATGGTATTTTTACTGTAGCATTAAAGGCATTTCATGCCGCCCTACAGCAGTGAAATAACTATTTTATCCTTCAAGCATAAAACATTTGTGTTGCCTATGAGAGTGATAGGGTCCTTTTATTTTTAAATGAACAGACAAAATACTACAGTACCTTTTTAACAAAAAATAAAATAAAATTGTCTGGGGTTGGTATTGGTTATTTTATTTTATTTTAGATAACCAAGAAGATTACTTAAATGCTCTTTAAATAATAATAAAAAAATTTCTTTGCTGAAGGGTTATTTTTTACTTTTCAATTTTTTTTTTGTTTGTTAAATTGTCGAGGGTATTATGGTATTTTTATATAATTTAATTGATATTAAAATTCAAAAAGCTATTAGCATAAGTGTACATCAATGCATGTGCTCCCACGTCTTTTATTTTTTTCCTTATGTAGTATATGTCATTAGAGAAAGGTTTTTTTCCCTCTTATTTTCTCTCTCCTTCAACCTAAATGGTATATTGATCTTTTTGATTTTTTATATTTCTATTTTGATTTTTTTTTGATTTTTAGTTTTTGTTCTTAATTTTTTTGTAATTTTTTTTTATTTGGAATTCAATTCAAATTTATATATATTATATTTTTAGATTTTATCCTTATTCTTTTAATTTTTTATTTTTTTCATTAGTCATTTTATAAAAAATTTATTGGTTTTCAATTTCACTATTCAATCAAGTTTATATTGTGTTATTATTCTAAGTTTGGTCCTCATTTTTTTAAGATTTTTTTTGTTGGAGTTATTTTTCTTTTAAATTTAACCCTCCAATAAAAAAATTAACATTTTTTATTTTAATTTCTTATTTTTGTCATTGGTTTTTCTTATAACTGTTTTATCTTTTTTAAATTTAGTATTTTAATTATAATTTGTCACATGTTTTTTTATTCTTATTCATTTAATTTCTAATTTTTTCCCTATAATTTTTTTTTTATAAAATATCTATTAATTTCTAAATTTATTATTCAATCTAAAGTTATGATTTATTATAAAAATAACTTTACCAGTAAATAACTAGTAGCATTAATAAAAAACTATTGTGCATTCAAGCTCACCTAAGATTCAGTCCCTTTTAGTTTCCTCGAAATATGCGTGTAAGAACCTGAAAGACGAAGTAGTGTCGAGAACAAAACAAATCGGACAAAGACTATGTTGAGCAAATCGAGAATAGAACAAATCGGACAAAGACTACGTGGAGCAAATCGAGAATAGAACAAAAGTTCAAAATTCCTTTTAGAGTGTATTTGGGTGTTTGGTTTAGTTTTTGTGGTTGAGGTTGTGGTTGAGTACAACCCAATTATACATAAAATTCAACCACAAAAGCTAATATTTTTTGATTTTCATAGTTTTTTAGTGGGTTCATACCCAAACCTCAACCTCTACTTCTAACCCAATCAAAACACGTGTCCAGTGTCTATTGATACAGACTCTTTTTTATTAATGTACCCATCTCTATATTCACAAACCATATACTATTACAAAATAAACTAAAAGGTTTTTTTTTTCTCATTCTTCGTCAAGACATAAATTACAATGGATTAAAACATTGTAAAAACAAATTTTCTCTTGCAAACAAAACTAACTAAACATATAATTGGGGATATAATTGTTTTTTTTTCCGTATGATATATTTATCTTCAAATAGTGAGGTCGAGATTTTTTAAATTTAAATTATTATATCAAGTTCAATTAAAATGCTGAAATTTTTTTTAATGATTTATGTTGTTACCTATTTTTGAATTCGCACAAAAAGAGAAAATAAAAAAAATAAAAAAACAACATTCGAAGAAATCCAAAAAATAATAGCAATGAGAAGACGATGACGGAGCACTTAGAAAATTGCTAGAAATTGGTTGAAGAGGTTCAAAAATATATATAAAAATTAAAATTTCACAGTATATTTTGACTTATGAGAACCTTGTTGACAAATAAAATTCAATTTGAAAAAGAAAAATCCAAAATAAGATGTTCAATAACTCGTTTAAATTTTATTTAAGGTTTAATTGAATTTATAAAGGGTTTAATTGCAAGAAAAATTGATTTTTAAGTCAATTTTGGTTTTAATTGGAAGAAATTAAAGTTCAGGGATCAAATTAAAATTTTAAAATGTTGATTTGGTCAAATCAAGGGTTTAATTGCATTAATATTTAAGTTTGATGGCCAGCTAGAGATTTGATTGAAAAAATCCGAAATCAAAGACCAAACTAGAAAATACGGGTAAATAAAGGGACTAGAATTTACCTAATCAGGATCTAAATTGAAGAAATGAGAAGTTTGTTGATTAATTAAGGGTCAAATCTTATAAATCTAGAACTAAAGACTAAAAGGGAAAAAGACACTAAAATCTGGGGCTTGAATTGAAGTTTGTTAGGGATAAAATTGAACAAAATTGAAAGTTTGAAGCCAATCATGAGTGTAATTAGAAATAAATCACAAATTGAAGAACTATAGCGTAATTAACAAAACGACGCCGTTTGGAAGATGATTGTTCATCTTCTTCTTCAGTGAGGTTGGTTAAGTGGCCACCCTCCCGAGACATTTAAAGCTTCAACGATCCCTTGACAATTGACTACATGCTAATATGAAGCATTCGAGCTAATTGAAGATTCTGAGGCAATGACGCTACCCTAAAGTGGCCAACTCGACCAACCATTTTCCTATAGAAAACAGACAGTTCATCATTGCTACTTTGAACCAATGGATTTTATATCATAAGAGACAAAGTGTCCCTCTCTCACCCCTTATAAATAGATTTGATTTTCATGGTTTGAGGAGGGATAGCTTTGGGTCCAAAATCAATAAAAAAACCTGCCTCCCCCTCTCATTTCTGCTAGCAGTCGAACTATTCTCTTCTCCCTCCACCAGCGAATGTCGTCGTGAACCACCGCCACCGGCAGTACCATCACAAGGCACCGCCCGATCAGTTTCCCTCCGCCCTTCTCTTCTTTCTTCTTCATCTTCTGCCTCGCCTTCTCCATTGTTCTGCAAAGTGAATAGTGGAGAGTTTAACAATTCACTGGGTCGGACCAATTCCGGTCTAAACCAAAATGAATGGGTTGGGTTCGGCCCAATCCAAAAACTTTTTTGGGCCAAAACTGACCCAACACTATTACGGGCTGATGGTGGCCCAACGCCCACCTTTGAGCCGAGCGCAGCCCAATTTCTTCTGGGTTGGTTTCGGCCCAGCCAGGATGGGCTCGACTCATATATTTGGGCTAGCCCATCCCATTATAATATAATAATATTATATTTTTTCTCATGTATTAAAAGTTTTAATTTTTATTTGTTTTGAAAATGTAAAAAAAAATGTAAATGCCCTTTGGTTGAGTGATTGTTTTCTGGTTAGAGCGTAATGCTGTGCTGCAATTTGATTAACATGTTCGTGTAAAAATAAAATTTACAAAAAATAAAAAAGAAATGAACTATAAAGAAAAAGCGGGTAACGAATATTGGACAAAGAAGTTTTAAGGCTGTCTCTGTCACCACTCGAACATGCAGCTTGATCACTTACGCCTCATGTTATTTTTAAATATACTATTGCTTTTGCAAAAAAAAAAAAAAAAAACCTCGCAAGCGTGGTCTTGTTATGTAGAATTCTGTTATCTAGCCGGCCACTCTCTAAGAATATAATTATGAGATTAGAACAGTGTAACCACAATTAAATTCTTGTTGGCATATTTGTTTTTATATTTTAAAAATATTTTTAAAAAAATTTAATTTTTTTATTTTTTTATTTTAAACTAATATTTTTTTAGTATTCTCATATTATTTTGATGTGCTGATATCAAGAATAATTTTTAAAAAATAAAAAATATTATTACTCATCTTTTTAAGACAAAATTTTTTTATCTTAATTATGCGTGCAGGGCTGGCATCGGTTTTTTCGTTTTGGATGAACAACTTCAATGCTCTTTTAAGTAAAATAAAAATCCACGGTGAGGGGTTTTTTAACTTGTTTTTTTTTTTCCTTGTTAAATTGTTGAAGGTATTATGATATTTTCACATAATTTAATCAATATTAAGTTTCAAAAAGTTACTGGTGTCAGTGTACTTTGATCGTCTTGTGCGTCGCAGTCCAGTAATGGAACTAGTTTTCTCATAAGTTGACCAGTTATATTTTTCCTCGAAATTAATATTTAATTTTAATTTTTTTTAAAAAATAAATTAAAAATAGATTATAAGAATGTTGGTTGTGATTCCATGAAAGCCATGCACTTCCATGCTCGGAAATAAGTAGGAGAGTGCCTCTGGGAACCAAATGAATTGAAGTTAAAGGTAATACGACCGTTGTGGTCTACTATTTTAATGTTATCGATCCAGACCCTTGCCAATTCAATTTGTTAACCAAGCGCTTATGAACAAAAAGTAAATAAACTGAAAGTCATTTACTGTAAATATGGATACTAAACCATGTTAATGTATTTTTTGAATCGTTTGGTTAAAATATTTGTGTTATAACTTAAGTGGTTAATGCGTGAGAGTAACGTTGAGATCGTTTGTTGACTTCTTTTTTTCTATATACAAGCCCAGATGTGCAGGCTTGTCCCACAAGCCTGGACATTTTTAATAGGCCTAACATAGCTGATGCAATAATGAGTTTTTTTAAAAAAATTTAATTATTTAATATTAATTATTTAATTAATTTTATCATTTAATGTTGGGTTGATTGTAATTTGAATTTTATATTTTTTTATCTTATTATAAAATAAAAAAATTAATTAAATCCATTAAAGTTTATAACTTGAGTTGTAGTAATTTGATTTTCATATTTTTTTATCTTATTATAAAATAAAAAATTTAATTAAATCAAGTAAAGTTCATAGCTTGAGTTGTATTTTTGTGGTTGACTAGAGTGAGTATAGTATGTTTTTTTTTTTAAGATTTATCTAATGAACATGATCATGTTAAAATAATTTTTATATTATTTTATTTAAAACTCGATCTAAACAAATAAATGATTGGAGATTTTTCAAGTTTCAATTATTGTATCTGGTTTAATTAAAAAACTAAAAATTTTATAGAAGTTTAAATATTATCTTTAAAAAATATAAATCCAACCCATAACGAAAACACCAACACCAAACTAGTAAAACCTAAAAAGATAAGAAATAGAAGCAAAGTCCTCAATTTTATTGGCATATGGGAACATTGAGACAATATTGACGATTGGGTTGGATGAAATCATGAAAGTTCCACATCACAATGGATGCATTAATAACCATCACGCACCATATAACGCGTGATACTCACCCTCCTTCCATCTATACATTCAGCGGCTGATTACCGCCATCACCATAGGCATAAACCGCAAACTCTGGGCAAGCTAATTACCTCCTCCTCTGTTTCTGTCTCTATTTGCTAATTTTATCAATAATACATCTCTTCCTAATCTCACTTTGAGCATTACTCGTTGTTTTCTAATTATTCTCTTTGTAGTTTTGAACCATGGATGATGCCAACTTCTCCCCCCACCCTGCACCAGAATCGGCCACCAGAGGCTACTCCCTAGCTGCTAAAGGAGGAGGAGTTGGTCTCATCTCGCTCCTCCTTGGTATCTTAATTTATATTCTCAACAGACGCGGTTGCACCGGTAGATGTGAGTGTGAAGTTGGTGGTGATCCCGAGGCGCCTGAGGAGGGACTCTGACAACCTCATGCATTTCGATCCATGCTGGGAAATAAGTAGGTACCATGAAATAAGAAGCTAAACCCAATTAAGATTCTTACAAATAATGTTCTGAAAATCTTCCAATATTGTTTCCGTATTAATTGCAGGTCTTCCAAGCACTCGTGGACATTGCGTTTGTTAATTCTCTGTTTTATGCTACTGTAGCAGCATGGATAATATTTTGCCTAGACTGTTGGTTTTTGGCAGTATCTGCTCTATTGCTGCAGATACATATCTGATCTGTTTTCTTATAATAGAAATTTCAAGATCGGATCATTTTAATTTGTAGTGTGTGTGTGTGTGTGAATTTTGTGTTGGAGTTAAACTAATATCTTCAATTAAAATCGTCAAAGCAGATAAGGAATGGTGGGCTTTTTCTTTAATTTTTACTTTACTTGGAGTGGGTTTTTCTACTATCAATTTACTGAGTTGCCACCGTTTTAGTTTGTACTTTTTTCTTTGGTTTAACCGAGAGTAATTTTTACTTTGCGTTTGTTACTTCTCTCCTGGCAAATTTGAAATGAAGTTGGCCAGGCCTTTCCAAACTCCACACATCGCCTTTGCCTATGGCATATCATCATACAGAAAATCCCTGAAAAACTTGGATGTTTAACAGAGTGGAGATTCATGAATTTGACCACAATGATAAAAGGAATAGCTAGAATCTTGAAAGAGATGAATGGGTGGCGGATCGTAAGCGTTTTGTGCTGGAATGTACTCTGCTGCTTAACGAGGTGAAAGCATAAATGCCTCCCTTTGGTGGTTTCGTGCGTCCTTCAACATCTTTAAAGCAATTTCTAGAGCAATATATATGATAATGCTTCAAAAAGTAGGGCAAAAAGTAGGGCATAGCTAGAATCTTGAAAGAGATGAATGGCTGGCCTCATTATTTAAGGATCGTAAGCGTCTTGTGCTGGAATGTACTCTACTGCTTAACGAATTGAAAACATAAATGCCTCCCTTTGGTGGTTTCGTAAGTCCTCCAACATCTTTAAAGCAATTTATAGAGCACTATGATAACGCTTTAAAAAGTTGAGATTTCAGCTTATAATATGATTGTGTGAATGTACTCAAGGGAAAAAAAAAAAAAAAACACGCTTTCAGCTTATAATTATATGATTGTTTGGATCACTCGTGTTCGAGTTACAAGGAACGTGTCCATCCCAGAAACTTTGAATTATAAAATTCAACTAATTTTATATCTACATGTAATATAAAATAACTATATATTTCATCAAGGTGATAATAGGAATTTTAACTGTTACTTTTCTTTCTTTCTTTTTATTTATTCTGCGAATTTTGTTTTTTCCCATATTGGCATATATTAACTGTTACTGTTTATGGGATTTCGAACTTAGTGCTCGTAACATCAAAGAATAACTATATTTTTATTTGGGCGGGAAAAATGCTGAACCCCGCCGATCCAGTGTCGCGCTGACTGTTTACTTTGGATAGGAGTGGTTGGGTGTTGCCGTGTTTGAATAGTGCTCAAATATCAAATAAGAAAAGAATAGTTCTTCTGGCAAAAAATACTTTTTATTTTAGAATTTAAATTGTTGTTTTCGATATAAACATTGATTTTAATTATTAAAAAAACACATGAAAATATATTACAAGGACATTGATTATATATATATATCTCGATACTTTTTTGTATGGGTGGGAAAAAGGAAATCACCCCTCTAAAGGAGTCATGTCCTTTTCATCAAGGTGTCATCAGATTGCCTAAACTACTAACCCTAAAAGGGCTGGCCTCATTCAGAATTTAAAGTAGAATTTACACCATCCTTTGATCAAAATTCTTTCTACTTCTTTTAAGCGTTTCATCCGCTAGAGAATGGCCTTTTATCAACGTAGTAGTCTGCCCCCACCTAGTTTTTTCACTGCAGTGGATATCTAACAAGTACATGATCCTATTTGATTTTTTTTAAACCAATTTAACAAAAATTGAATTGAAGCTTAAAAAAACATAAATCTTTATTCATTAATCATAAAATCATGAAGTATTGTTTTGACTTCAAATCTACATGGTTATCTTTGTACTATAACTAGTTTGCTGATTTGATTGTCTGAACTCGGGTTGATTTTTTTTATTAATTTATTTTTTAATTTAATTCTTAAATATTTAATTTATTTAGAATTGATTTTTATTTTTTTTAATATGAAGTTATCTCATTTTTATTTTACTTTTGTTTTGTTATCAAATAAAATGATAAAGATTTTTTAAGAATATTTGAGGATATTTGTCCATGATATTGTCAAGAGTTTATTTTTTGCAATTAATGATTGACAATTATTTTGTTTAGTTAAGCTTATCAATAGCGTTCCTGTTTATATTATTAAATTAACCAAATTTATTAAATTTTATCAAGTCAATAAATTGAATCTCAAATTTTTCTTGTTTTCTTATAAACACTAGTGTTGATTATTTAACACTAATGTTTTTTTTTCTCTTCTCTACTCGTTGTGTAGCACAGTCATCAATTTAGTTAAACAACAATTTGGAAACCAACCAAAGAGCAAAATAAATATAAGGGGCAAATGGAAGATTGAAAACAAAAGGTTTTTTTTTTTTTTTTGGGGGGGGGGGGCATGATCAAGTAGAAGATTATTTAGGAGAGGGAGGAAATTGTGCTTTAAGATTAATATTAGTGAAAAGAAATTTTGGGTTATTTTTTAAATAAAATTACTGTTGTTAAACTAAGTCAATTTTTCACCTCAAGAAATTAAAGAAATATTATTGTCCAAGTAGAATGCAAGAAAACTCGTTAATATCCTTTAAGTTATCTCCATGTTCTTGAACAAATTATGCTGACAATTAACTTCTCCCCCTAATTGCAATTGAGATTTGCAATGTTTTTACAGGTCAATTCTGAGTGCACAGATAAATTTGTCTTATAATTCAAATTTAAAGGATTTGTATTTGATATTTGCCACATACTGGGTAAAGAAACCCATTCCTCCTTCCTCCAATTGTGAATTATATTTTGAATTTGCTTTTTAAAAATCATTAATTCAAGTTTTGTAATTTTAAAACCATTAAAGATTTATATAATTATTAATTTTAATATTTATAATATTAATTGAGATACATATATAAGCCAGCTGATAGATATCTATTTTAATTAATAAGAAACATTACTCAGTCTATACGGGACCACAACGCATTCACTGGGCCACGAGACGGATGTTTGTGTCACTCTCTATGAATAACGCCACGATAATAACTAGTTGATTGTTACTTAATGAGGAATAAAATGATTAGGGCATGTGTTTTTGTGCAATATAATATTTAGGCTATGGGACCACAACGCATTCACTGGGTCCATCAATTAAACAAAAACACTTTTAGGTTGAACGTAAAAAAAAAAAAAAAAAATTAGTCCGCCCGGCCCGCTGCGGGCCACCAGTTCATTTCTATGGATGATCTTCTCCATGTTATAAATGTTTTACTTTCACGTCTCCTCGGTTTAGCAAAGCTTTTTTTACCTAAAAGACCCATTCATAGCTTTATTTTCTTGGTCTGGGTATTTTAAATACCTATTGAATTTGGTAATTTCATTGCTGTCTTTTTAGATTATATATATATATATATATATATATATATATATATATAAACGAATAAGGTTGGTAGGAAAAAAAATGGAAATTTCATTAATGAAAAAAAAAAGGAGTTTACATTATCTCTAACCAAAGAGTTTAGCTGATTTAGAGAACTCTTTTAGCTCATCTATTTTAAAGTTGCAAAAGTCAGTCAACATAATTGCACGTGAAGCTTTTGAGAAATTCCTCTCTCTACTTTTCCTGCTCCCCACTAGGATTAGATGAAAAGGCAACGCAGGAAACCAACATAACATAGAATGATGCACAGAAATTATTGAAGTAATCAAGACTGGCCAACAAGTACATCCTTGTAAGGAGTTGGTGCAGGAATAGGCGCTGCTCTTGTTCCTTCGGCTATCCTTTTCCCCCTCCTCTCGGCCTCTGCTAGGATTAGTGGTGCCTGGCCCTCCCTCTCTCGTACCAAACGCTCTTGAGCTCCTCCTCGCAATTTCTCTAACCTTAGTCCATCAATTTGCTGCATCTCGAACACTTTGACTACATCTGCTAAACCCCCAATAAAGAACATTAGACTTCCAAAGAAGCCTATCCAAACCCAAGTCTTGCCCTGCATTAAGAAACTTTGTTAAGTCTAAACCTCCAGCTTTTCCCATACAATTGACTCGTGCCATTACCAAAACTCTAAGCAGTTTGTTTAATTAAATTGCGCGCGATTAAACCATGCATTAAGTGAGCAGATTGGCTAAGTAATTTCAGACACCCCGACTTTAATTAGATGTTGGTATTATGATGCAATAGCCCTCCAATGCGATTGGGGTAGCTTTTCCGTGCAATTCGTTTTGTTTTTGGCTTCTTT
>Ga0325405_1002971_pt1 | contig 17516 bp, 4 predicted proteins | sample PopdelMetagenome_21_FD_205663 | JGI IMG/M metagenome (GOLD analysis project Ga0325405, IMG submission 205663) | Populus deltoides microbial communities from Bellville, Georgia, United States - Xylem-Control-R2 | ecosystem: Host-associated > Plants > Phyllosphere > Stem > Wood/Secondary xylem...
GTACAAAATACGAAGATATATTACAAATCACAAAAGCTTTCCATGTTCAATGGCCCAGCTTTGGCCTCCCACGACTTTCATCAAGACGATTAATCATGTACAAAGCATTACTAGTAACCCTAGCAACATTAGTGATCTTTCTCTTCACATCATCCTTGGCTTTGCTTTCAACTTCGTGAAACCCATCAAGACACGTGTCCTCGTTAGTCAAAGCAGCGCTGACCCATGTCTGTGCATTACTCATCTGCCACCCAAACGTTTCCTCTCTCAAATGCTTCAACTCACCCAGTGTCTTGCTCAGCTCATCCACCGAGTCATATATCTGCTCAATACAATCACTCAGTGCAACTCGCTCTCTCTTTTTCTTAAGACCCGAGAGTGTGTTCAAGTAGTTTGACACTTTCCTGGCACGTGCAATGCTTACCTTGACAGCTGCTTGGGCCAGGTCACGTGGGGTGTTGGCAGGGCCTGCATAAGAGGAAAGAGTGCGGAGGCAGAGGTTAGGGTAACTAGCGTGGACGCAGGATGAACGGACTAGATCTCGCGGTGCATTGTGGGACTTTGCAGCGGCGGAGTAAGGAGATGTGGAGAAGGAAATGAAGATGAAGAGAAGGTTAAAGAGAGAGAAAGGGGGAGACATTGTTTCTAGCTCTTTCAAATGTGGCTAGCTGTAGTAGTGTAAGAGAGAGTGAGTGATGCAATTACTATGGCAGATGGATTTTATAAGGGAATGGTGCTAGAGTATGGGCTTCATGTAGCACCTAATTACGGGATTGACCTTTTATTTTTTTTTATTATTATTAATTTGGATGTCAGATTAATTTGCATTTCCTAATCTCACAAATTAATTTATCTAAAATTAATGATCATATAAATTTTTAATAATCTTGAGATTTAAAAGACTTAAACTGGCAATCTTAAAAAAAATAAATTTAGAATCTTAACGGGTTATAGTCTTTGGAATTATTCTTTTGTATGTGTGTAATCTGTTGGACTGTGCACCACGTAATGAAAGTATCTCTTTCATTAATATTTTTTTCTTAATTTTTCTTGTAAGCTAGGATACATGGATACAAGGTAGTTTAGTCCAGGATGATTGTGCTATACAACGGAGTAAATGCACCGTAGTTGGCAGCTAGTCGGCATGCACCAAGTCTCCTGTACGTATATTAATTGACCATGCCCACGCAAGCTCTCTCTCTCTCTCTCTCTCTCTCTCTCTCTCTCTATCATTTTATATTACTGTAAAAACATGAACGTTGCCTTCCTGGAGAGACAAAATAGTAACTCGATGGGTCAGGTTTTCATGGAGGAGAGGTTAGGTCCATCATTTTCAGGTTTTAGGCATGAACATAACATGTGAGTTATTGCCATGAGACAGATCACATCATAATAAGATCCACGGAACAGTAGTATAACCACAGCAACGCTATCTATCTTCTTTCCTGCAATTTAATTAAAACGAGCAGCAGCAGCTTATTCAAATCCAAAAATTGTTCTTTAGTGTAATTGAAGGCTACTAGGTTTTTTAAAGTGTTTTTTTATTTAAAAATACATAAAAGTAATATTTTTTTTTATTTTATATAAAAACAAACGGTATCTTCCGTGAAAGTGAAACCACGCAATTATTTGTATACACGGGTCCTGCCATGACAAAATAATTGAAATAAGTGTGTAGAGAGAGAGCACAATGTCTGCGGCTCCAGTTTGATCTAAAAGCAAGCAAGCACGGGCATCCATCCAAGTTCTGAAACAGGTCATGTGGGCATGGACAGTGTTCAAGGGGCCATTCTCATCCCACATATTGCCATATAGAAGTAATATTGGGATCTGGTTTTGGTTCAACTAATTCAATGCAGCTCGTTAAGATCTTGATAAGAGGAAGATATTGTTCGGTTGGTCCCATTTTAGAGGAAAATTGCATTCCTTGATCATTAAAAGGTTTTAATTAACAATTAATAATTAATTAAAATACTCAAATAAATGGGCGGGGTTACTGTTTATAAAGAGAGAAATGCAAAGAAATTGTTTGAAGGACATATTAACAGTAGATAAATCATGTCGGTTGTGATCTTATACATATTATTAAACAAAAAAATAATGAAAGATCAATAAACTAAAATATTAAAGAAGGTCACTTCGTATAATATTGGTTTAGTGAAATTAATTAATAACACAAGAGGAAATTATGAGTTTAGCAATTTTTATGTTGTTAAATAAGAAATGTAGGTAGGAGTTTCATCGGATTCCGGTTTGATTTCTAACGATCCAGAGGGGAGGGTATTTCTAGATCTGACAAATATTAAGGGGCGGTACGGATTTAGAAGAAGGAGGAGGAGGAGGAGGTACGTAGAGGAGTGGGAGTTGCAATTAATGTAGCTTCTTTTGGGGGCAACGCAACATTAATTGGAAATTCAAAAAAACATGACGAGTTCACGGTCCTCAAGGCATGTGGTAGCTATGCCAGCTGCTCTCCTCATTACCGAAATTAGTTACAATAATAACTTGGTTCCTAAAAGGTTTGATGGTTTTGAATTTTGATTGCTTACTTAAATCACTGTGTGTTTGAGAGAACGATAAAGATTTTTTTTAAAGTATTTTTAATTAAAAAAACTTTAAAATAATATATTTTTTTATTTTTTTAAATTATTTTATATTAGCACATCAAAAAATTATCCAAAAAACCAAAATCAACACGAAACTAAAAATCAAACCGAACTCAAATATGTTTTATCATGAACTTTAAAGGTAGAAAAAACACTTAATATGAATTTTTCTCATCAAATGAAACCATTTGACACAAACATTGATCGTTTCGATGGTATAAATCGATGTCAATGATATTTTTCTCTCTCTACCATTGAAATTCAGTGACTTCTCTCTCCGCTCTCTCAACTAGGGACTAAAAACTAATAAAAATGAATTTTTGTACCACAATTGAATTTGAAAAAAATTGAGGCACCAAAATCATATAATTTGTATTATTTTAAATGTTAGAGGACCAAAGTGTATTTTTCCCAAAACTTCTAGAACACCACCCATGTTTGACGTCTTTTTTTTTTTTTTGGTACCTATTCTTCCAATCCCACCATTGACTAAGAAATCAGAAGAGATCAGCCTTAAATTTGGATCAAATTGCCTAAAATAAAAGTTTGATGACCAAAATGAATTGTCAAAAAATGATCAGGGTCATCCATAATGATCTGTGTGTGCGTGAACAATGCTGGCATCTGCAATGAATATCCCACACATTTTAATATTTAGTATAATTATTACATTTCTATTTTTGATTTTACTTAAGCTCTCACACTTTACTTTTTTATTAAATTTTATTTTCATTCCCTTTGATATGGATTTGCATGTCTGTTTAATTACTTTATGACGGATTAACATTTTTTGTTTTTTTTCTAAATCCTTCCTTTATGAATAAATGAGCAAAGTTTAGGCTGATAACCTACCATTAATGAGCTTAACCAAGTGTTGAGTTCAAATATGTATGGGTCTAGCAAACTAGCAGACCCATCGTCTCCAAATTCAACCAAATGCTAAGTCTAGGCTTATGTAGGTCTAACAAAATGTCAGGCCTATTATTATTGGGCTCTACCAAGCGATGAGCCCAGGCTTGTATGTTGTTCTGGTGAACCACTAAACCCATAATCAGAGATATTTTACTCTAATAAGTCAGAAATATTTCATCATGGCAAGTGAAAGATATTTGGCTGATATATAAACCTTCCCCCTTTCATGAAAGAAGGGATCTCTGGAGCTATAAAAGAAACCAATGTAACCAACACTAATGAGGTTCGATTCTCTATTACAAATAATATAAATCTATTTCTAGGGCTTTCTTCTAAAATAAGATTATTTTTCTCTCATATGATATTGACATAATCATTAGAGAATCTCAAAACTCTAAGGAGGAAACCTTTTGTGGGTATTGAGAATAATCTATCAACTATTTCATCAAGAAAAGATAGATTAGATTGTCAGAACCAAGACATTGATAATCTTATCTCAAGCCTTAACTTGGCCTTTAAACCCATGAGATAAAGTCGGACCTCATCACTTTCCCTTATAATTATCATCTGAAATAATTATTTCTTTTGAGGTTTTTTTATAATTATTTTCGTTGATTTTTTTTTAATCTTTATGTATAAACAACGGGTCACCGAGCTTGGATATATACTTATGCTAGCTTTAGTTGTAAATTGATGGATTAGAAATTTCCATCAATTGGTTTGAAGCTTGAAATGGGTTTCTTAAGTTGATAAAATAATTTGTGCTTATAATTATAATTGTTTTCTGTGGTATAAAAAAGGTTTAAGAAAATATGTTGTACAATTATGTTGTACTAGTTACTATGTAATGCTTATAAATATTTAAAGCAGGTTAATAGGATTTGGTTATATTTTATTGTTATGCATGCTTTAGATATATAAAATATCAATAAAGACTATACTAAATATATGTAAACAAATGTATTTTTTTAAAAACTAAATAATTTATGATCTTTTAAACTTATATAAGACGTGAACATATTTTTTATGAAAGTAATTCTTAAATCATAAAAAAAACAAGTTAAATAGGGTGATAATATATATAGACACATCATTTTAATAAAATCAATAATTTTCTCTTGGCATGGTATTGTTCATTAGTGGTATATGCAATAAACAATATTATGAAAATTACAACTTTAAGTTTTTTTTAAAAGAGATCCTTTTCTTTTAACTAGAAAACTAAAAAACAAATGTAAATTAAGACATTTAATCTCATGTTGTATGGCAAAATAAATCTTTTTATGTAATTATATGCTGATAAATTTTGTTTAAGAAAAGTAACAATTTGAATTTCATTCAAGTTTTTTCCTTGCTTATCTCTCTCTCTCTCTCTCTCTATATATATATATATATAGATAAAGATAAAAAAGGTATCTTTTTAACCAAAATCCCTTCAACTTATTAACCCACATCTTTTATTTTGGTACTTTTTTAACCAAAATATTTATTTGATAGACAACAACTTATAAAAATCATAAAAGGAAACTTTAATTCAAAAAACAATGTTTTGATAATTTTGATGTAAATATATTTTAAAAAATAAGCAAAACACACTGCTTGTGCATTGTTGCAAAGAAACCTTTGGAATATTTCTTTTATTTAATCAAATGATGATAGGATATGTAATAAAGATAGGAAAAAATTTATGAAAAAAAAGGCTACAGAAAAAGATCATTTGTTGATATTGAAAACGTAAACTATAATTTCATTAAAAAAAAACAAAGTACTTAAGACCCTTAACAAGCCTAATGAAATTATGCTAATGCATGATTAAGGCAATAATGCCTAAATCTAATAATTAAGTCCCTTAATATTGCCTTGTTTTTCTATGTCGTTGATGAATAAAACTTAAATTATATAATTGATGAAATCAGGAAAATTTCATATAGAAATTGGATTTTTTTATAGTTATATTTAGGGATGTTGGTGTGATTGAGCTTGACCACGAGTCCATGAGTTTTCATGCAAAACAAGTCCCTAGTTGAAATAAGAGATCCTCTGATAATTAAGTCAATAAGCACAAGATGGATGTGGTGAGTATGAAAAACAAAATACAAATAAAAATGTATAAAGAGAAAGAGTTTATGGCCTAAAGCTGGCCTAAAATGACATGACCTTGTATGAAAGACTTCGTATAGCATGGTCTTGAATGACTTAGATTTTATTTTCTAGAATGACATGGTTTTGCATAGTTGGTTTTGTACAATCTAAAGTGGAATTGTGTGTTGCTAGGCTTTACTTTCAATGGTTAAGTCGAGCTCTATCTTTTGTATGGCTAAAACTTGAATGTCATGGTCTGACACATTTGCATGGCTAGCTTTTGGCAAATGATGGGAGATGGATTTTGCATATTGACTAGGTGTATTTATACACCTAGATCTTGGATTTTTTTTTATAGACAATGAGACGTATCATTAGTGAAGAAATTTATGTGCTGTTATAGCTGAGTCATGGTTGCTCGTTGGTTATTGTGTTATTCCTTGGTTGTTTGTTTCATGTGTGCTATTGATGATGAGTAGTATCACTGGCGTATAAAATGGTGTCTACTCTGCATATGAAAAGTTGTGTATGTATTTAAAAAAGTGTTCATAAAAAGATTGTGCACATAGCATGGGACTCTGGGAAACCCAAGAAAATTTATAGAAAGGTATATCGAGGTAAGATTGGACAAGCTGGGATTGATGTTGGTATTAGGTTGAAAATTGTGACAGTTTTGGCAATTAGATATTTTTTGTAAAAAAAATCAGGTATTATCATTTTCCCCTCCAAGACTTTTAAACAATCATGTTTCAAAGACTTTAACCAATAAAAGTGCAAGAGTAAAAAACTCGTTATATAAACATTACATTTGTGCCTAAGTATGTATGAAAAATGTTTTCATTATGGCTATGCCTTTATAACTGTGCCATCATGAAAAATAAATGTTTTATTTTTATGGCTTTTGTTAACATGAGAGTTTTTCCTACAAAGGAGAGATGATTTTATCAATTTCCATTCCAGAACATTATTATCTAGAAAAAAAGTGCTTTGTCATCATAAAAAGTACTATATAAGAAAATATTGTGTGAAGATGTAGAGATTTGAATAAAGATCCCCGATGAAAATTTTTCATGGAGTCATGTATAGAGATGTCAATGGAGATATAAAGATCTCATCTGTGAAGATTTTTTATAGAGTCATGGAGATTTTAATTGAGACATGGATATCTCATCATGAATATTTTTCATAGAGATACATTTAAAGACATGAAGATCTCGTAATGGATATTTTCATGGAGTCTTGGAGATTTTAATAGAGTCATAGAGATCTTGCTATATAGACTTTTCATTCTCACTTAAGACAAAAAAAAGTTACTATTTTCATTTAAAAATTTCAAAAGATAGAGATATAATTTTGAAAATTATATGATTTTGGGTAGTACATGACAAAGACTTTTTAATGTTTGTTTATGTTACATTTTCTTCTTTATAAATTGTTAAAGGTATCCTCTAGAGATCAATTTTTCAATCTCATTTTTTAGGGCATGATGTTCTTCAGTGTCATGATTGTGGTCATAATAAAAATGTCAAAACTTGTTAGGATTTCTTGTGTTTGTGCCACTTTTTATTGGAGGTAGATACCGTATAAAATAGCAGTAATTATATGAGTGGTTAGGAGCTCAAAATATATTAAGCAATTACAAATGCATCCCTTGGTGCTTCTTTTGAATGATGCCCTAGTAGAAGATTAATGACAATGTAGAGATTCTAATTTTTAAAAATGAGGTTGTCCGTGTCTGGTGACACTTTTTTCTTCTACTCAAATATGATTATCTATTACTTGTTTTATATATATATAAAAAAAGTCTTATTAAAAATGATAACAAGTGTTCCTATAATGAGTAGTTGTAGACTCCACTAATCAAGTCCTCAGTGGTAATTGCTTTTAGTGGATTTTTCCTGTTTAGCATTTTCTTATTGAGTATCTAAAGATAAATTTTGATGCTTTCATCTTGTCATTAAATGATGTGAAAAAGCTTGGTCGTGCTCTTTTTAGCTGGAATGCTAGTGCTGAAATAAAAGATAAGCTTAACATACAAATCATAAAAGCTAATGATAGAGTTAGGTTCAAGCTATGATACCATATACTAGTAGATCCATGAAATATTATTAGGATAACTTTTACATAGTGTTACACTTTTGTGCGACAAGGTTTGGGATGTTTGTGACACTTTGGATATGCCTTTTGGGATATGTAAAACCATCATAATTGTCAACATTAGCCTTCGCGGTGACACGATCTTTGAAGAGATGAGTGTGTAACACTTTGTGATAGAGTGGAGAGTCTCTATTATGGTGGAAATGGTGTTCATTCTTAGAATGCCATACAATCATTGATGTTGTCTCATGTCTGAGTCTTTTTGTTGATGAGCATTATTGATGGAGATAGTCATGCTAGTGGATAGGATTTAGATGAGTTTTTTTTTTTATAGACACGACGACTTCTTCATAAAGTATGAGTATCGGGTATACTTCGAAAGTTATTTTCCCAAAATTTTATCAAACTAGAGCTTTCTATGACCTTTAGTGCACATAGTGAAGCTATATGTTGTATTTTCTATTGATGGAATGGAAAGTGCGATGTTTTTCTTGTATGTTTAGAAGCACATTATTGAGCATTTGCACTTAATGAGATAGTTGTTAGAGAGCTTAAGGAGTTGTATTTTATGTGGCAGGAAGATCAATTATTTTTTCATGTCCTAAAGTTTTGTTAGTCATGGGAAAGTATGATGATTGAGAGGGAATGAACTAGCTTTTGTTTAGTTCCTTATAGACCGTGCTGCTAATGAAATTAGAAAAAATTTAGACAGAAATTGGATTTTACATGGCTCTATCCCCGACTGTTAGCGTAACTAGGCTTAACCGCGAGTCCACGAGCTTTCCTATAAAACAAGTCCCCTGTTGGAACAGATGACTTTCTGTTGATTAAGTCAACAAAATTAAAAAGAGAGTGGTGTGTGTAAAAGAAATATATAAAGAAAAATGTATTAAAAAAAGAATTTATGGCCTAGAGTGAGCCTAGAATGGTTGGTTTTTTATGGTCTATAATGATATGGTCTTGCATGGCTAGCTTTGTATGGCCTAGAGTGGGATTGTGTGTTGTTAAACCTTATTTTTAATTGCTAAGTCAAGCTCTATCTTTTGAGTGGATAGAACTTACATGGCACGGTGTGGCACCTTTGCATTGTTGGCTTATAGTCAATGATGGGATCTGGATTTTACCTAGTGATTAAGTGTATTTATACACCCAAATCATGAGGTTTTTTTATAAAAAAAAAAAACATATCATTGATGAAGAAATTTATGAGCTACCATTGTCTAGTCATGATTGCTTATTGGTTATCATGTTATGCCCTGGTTGTTGTTTTATGCAGGCTAATGGTGGAAATATTAGTGATGAGCAGTCTCATTGGCATAAAAAATGGTTTGCTCTGCATATGAAAAGTCTTGTATGCATAGAAAAAATATGTGCTTGAAAATTTTATATGTGTGGCTCTTAGTAACCCAAAAAAATGTGTGAAGGGTGTGCCAGGACATTATTAGACATATCAAGGTTGGTTTTGGTATTGGGCTGAAAATCCCTACTATTTGGGCTAGAATTCAGCCTAAATAGGATTTTTTTTTTAATTTAGGTATTATTAATAATGATCAATTTTTTATTTTTTATTTTTTATTATATAATTATACTGGGAAAAATTAAAGTCCTAGGATTCCAACCTTGTTTCACTAGAATAATACATCTAATACACTAAGTTATGCTTGTGTTCAAATGCCTTCTTTTGGACTTTAAATAATTGTAATATGATAATCTTCTATCTTTCTATATGGTCATCAATCAGGTATAACCATCTTTTCTAGGTCCTATTACCTTTCCCTATTAAAAGATATGGTATATTTAGTGGAGCTTCATTATTCATATGAATAGTGAAGCTTCTTCTTATTTTTTTTCTAGTTCAGCTCTTTTTTTCTTTCTATTTCTCTTTTTTTCCCCTTTCAATCTCGTCTTTTGTTTTCTCAGGATTTTTTAATAGTCATCTGGGTTACCTTTAGACTAGTTAAATCGACTGAATGATATCGGGACAACTCTTTCGTAATTTAATTTTAAACTCGAGTTAGACAAAGAATCTGGTTAAAGGTTTTTTTTGGTTAATTTCATTCTTTTATTTTTCAATTTCATTCTCATAATTTTTTTACTAGTCGTTCGGGATATCTTTAGAATGGCTAAGTGGACTAGGTCACACCCGAGACAACCCTCACATAATTTAATTTTAAACCCGACCCAAGTAAGGAGTTAAGTTGGGAGGTTTCTTCTGTTAATTTCATCATTTTTTCTCAATTTCATCCCTAATTTTTTTACTGGTCAGTCAGGTTGTCTTTGTACCGGTCAAGTCGACGGGTTACGCCAAAACAACTCTCACACGATTTAATTTTAGATCTATATTAGGTAAAGAGTCAGGTAAAAAAATTTCAAGGTTGGTTCACTAGAATGAGTTAAATAACAATGCTAAATAATTCTCTATGTCCTAAATATTTTTTTGTTATGTAACTGGTTTTTAATCAAATATATATTGTAGTGGTGTCCTATATAAAATAGTTAGAACATAATCAAGATAGCCTCGTCATCTCAAAGAGAAACATTGATCTTAGTAGCATACTTTTCATACATGGTATAAATGGTGTTGACTTATGAAGTATAGTTTGGAAGGTTAAAAACACGAACATAACCACACTTCATTGGTTTTTAAGTGTTTGTTTGGTAGTGTAATGAATATTTTTTAAAGTATTTTTTTATATGAAAATATATTAAAATAATATATTTTTTATTTTTTTTAAAATTTATTTTAAACATCAAAACCATTTAAAAATACACACAGAGAATAATTAAAAACTAAAACACTTTTAATTTTTCTAAAAATCACAGTTAGACCGTGAAATTACAAACACCACGTCATGTGATCACTCGTGTCTAGGGTCTACTTTGGTGCACTAGAAACAAGAGAGACCGAGGGGATAGCTACCGTGCTAATTTGGCTGGAATTTGCAAGTTTTTTTGTCTATGCATGTGAAGCTGAGTTGCCATCACGATTCACGATTGGCAAAGTCGAGAGGTAGGGTTCTAGAATCACCATCAGCAATAGGATGGGTCCTCTCCAATTTAATGGATGTTTCTGTTAGTCATGATGGGACCCCTCCCTCTTTATGACAAAATCTGATTGATTCATGCCTCGTTGAGCAAGCCATTGCCTTAATTATTGTCTTTTTTATAGATTTTAGTTCGTAGACTTTGCAATTAGCATCCAGGAAATTCATCTGCCAATTCAAGTAATTATGTCCTTTGACGAGCTTATGAGATCAATTAGCAAAAGACTATTGCTTCATATGGTTAGCGTACAGTGCACAAAATGTACTGACGGCACCATCATGTTTCTTCTTTTATACTAGTATAGTATAGTTTGTTTGAGAGTCTGGTTGTGATTGTTTTTTAAAGTATTTTTTACTCGGAAAAGCATTAAAAATATATTTTTTATTTTAAAAAAATTATTTTTGACATCAGCGTATTAAAATATTGAAAACACCAAAAAATATTAATTTGAAGTAAAAAAAATAAAATTTTTTTAAATTTTTTCAAAAGTGTTTTTGAAACACAAAAATAAACAGAGCCATAATACAATTGCCCGCCATTACCGCCAGAATTTTTTGAAAATATTATTAAACTCCGCAGTCTAATAGCAAAATGAAGGTTTATCAACTGACCAATTTTTAAATTAAACCAATTATAAATGAATAAGATATGACATAGTTGATTTGATGGGTTTATACACGATTTGATTCACTTGATCAAAATTTAGTTTGATTTAAAAAAAACAATTATTTTAATAAAAAAAATTAATATTGAAACGATGATATTTTGAGTTTCTTCGAGGTAATCCATAAAACTATAAGTAAAAATAGTTAAAAATTGAAAACAAATCACCACCTACTTTTATGGAGACTAAAAACCCTAATTAATCTTTAGAGATTCTAGATAAAGGACTTGTCATATAACAAGAAAGATAATAATCACTACATATATCATATCTAAAGTAAGTTGCTTTATATTTATCTTAATGATAAATATACCTAATATGCTTACACGTTATGATTTTGTCTAAACTAGTATGTGTGTATTTGTTATTAAAACTAAAAGAATAAAGTAAACTACGGCATTGATTTGGGACATAGGCTTAGTAGTAAGGTCAAATCCTTTTAAAAAGTGAGCATTGGACTTATTGGATGGTGAGAAATTGATGGGCATAAGCCCATATGAAACTATATTGATTGAAACAGGTCTAAATGCTACCATTTACACTTAATAGGTCTATGTGAGATAACACCGATTCATCCCAAATCCACTTACATCTTCAATGAAAGGTGTCCCAAACAAATATATATATATATATATATATATATATATATATATATATATATATATATATATATATATTAAACAAACACCATCATGAACATAAAACGTCCTAATTCAAACAACAATAGGATTATTTACAAATAATATTTGCAATTAAAACTTAAAGTCAAGATTTTACAAATATTTTCATTTATAAATTTTAAAAAAATATTGTCACCATAGGTGACTTTATTTTTTAAAAGTGACTAACTAGATAGCTAGAATAATAGCTTTGAAGGGTGTTGTTGGAGTATCGTGAAAAAAAAAAACAAAGAAATAGCATTATTATACATATTCAAAAAAACAAAATTACAAGGAATTATGTGTTATTTTAAAAATATTTTGAACCCAATAATGTAATGTATTAAAAGATTTCATTATTTATCAAACAACATTCTAGGACAATGCTTAATGGCGATTCATTTTTTCTAGGTGGGTATGTGAATAATAAAATCACTAATACACCATAATGATACAAAGAGAAAGATGTTACAGAGATGTTTTGAACACAATAAAGTAATATATTAAGCAATTTAATCAACACTTTAGAACAATGCCTATTGATAGTTTATTTATTTTAGGTGGGTTTGTGAACAATAAAACTATTAACACACCATAATATTTTTAAAGGAAAGGTATTTCAAATATATTTTGAATACAATAATGCAATATATTAATAAGTTCCATTACTCATCAATTAATACTTTAAGACAATGTCTAATAATGATTCATTTATTCTATGTGGGATTGTGAATAATAAAACCATTAATATACGACAACATTGTAAAAGGGAAAGATATTCCAAAAATATTTTCAATACAATAAAGTAATGTATTAAGCAGTTCCATTACCCACCAATCAATACTCTATGATAGCACCTAGTGATGGTTCATTTATCATATGTGAGTATATGAATACTAAAACTATTAAGAAACCACCATATTTCAAAGTGAAAGATATTTTAAATACAATAAAGTAATGTATTAAGTATTTTCATTACTTATAATCAACACATTAGGACAGTACTTAGTGATGATATATTTATCCTAGACGGGTCAGTAAATAATAAAACCAGTAAAACACCATAATATTCCATATGAACACCATTAAAACACATCATAATAATTCAAGCACAATGCCAACACATATAAAACTTCATTATGAGATAAAAAAAGAATTACATCCAGGATCGTGGTGTATTGATTTAACCTTATTCCACCTTAAAAAAAAACATTGATGGTATCATGACCCTAGAGTTGCCACACATCAATATGTACCCCAAAACTTCTAATAACCATAACAAATCATTATAATATACATGGGAATCAATAATACATTAAAATTTATCAAAAGCTTATTTTTAGGGTTTGAAATTGACTTTCTAAAGTAGCTAGGTTAATTGGACGCTACTAGAACTAGTTCGACAATGTCAGCATGTGTAGCTCAAGCACTACCATGACTGGTGGTGTGTAGATAAATGCTCTAATGATGTGGGAAGTGCATGGTTTATTGGTTTAGATTTGCCTTTTTTCCTTTTTGCTTTTGTTGTGGCTATAAAACAATCGCTGGTAGAGGTGGGAGATCATTGTTGGGAAAGATCTCGATCTTCTCTCCTCTCTTCTAATCTCTCCTTCATCACTATTGCTTATAGAGTTGTTGTAGCTGGGTATTTATACTGGCTGTTATTGTAGTGGTTGTTGGTGTTGACAGTGGTCTTTATAAGAAACATAGAGTTCTCTATGTGCAAACCAACATAAGTATTTCTTGATAAATCATTTTTAAGTAAATGAATCATCACAATATTTTTATTGTGGAACTTTTTATTCTTACACTTCACACATGGACATCTAATTTTACCTGCACAAATATGTTTTGGATTATAAGATATAAAATTTAATAAAATTACCATCAACCCTTTGAATATAATATTGCCTATAAAACCTTCAGGTGAATCTCAATACATCCAAAAATGATCACCCATTGCGTATAAAACCTATATATAATAATATTGATTTTATCAATTCCATAAAAAATTAAATTTCTCTAAATTTTCAACTTAACAATAAAACCGACAAAATATAATTGATACCCATTAAAACAACCCATCATTTCTTCAATTATAACACATCTAAGTTACAAAATCAAACTCAATTTCATCAAATGATAAAAAAAAAAAAATCAATTTCCTCCAAATCTCAAACAAACTATAACATACAAATCATACATTAATACAATAAATTTCTTTAAGAAAAAGTTTTGAAACACTTAAATATATAAGAGAATTATAAATACGCATACAAATTTAATAAATTAACCAAAAACATAAATGGGTCACAAAAGAATAGGTAGGTTTTCTTATTTTGTATATCAAAGCTTCACAAAAAAAATCAACAATAAATGTTGAAACTACTAATAGATGTAGATCGACACCAATGAGTTTGGGTGGCTAGATTTGTGAGAAAATAAGGAGCAACCTATATTTTGTTTTAGCAGGAGGATGACAAAGAAGAAGAACGAGGGGGGAGGGAATTGATGGTTATAAATTATTTATATTTGTTGATGGAGTTATCTAATTTGCAATTTTGTTGGTAAATAATGATGTGTTGACTTTCTGACAGAATTTTCAATGATATTTTTATTGATTTTTTTTTATTTTTTACACTTCTTCAGCAATTCCATGGAAAATTACCAACAAAACATATTTCATCATTATTACCATTAGAAATTGTCCATCACTATTTCTATTAGAAAGTAGCGATTAAATATTATATGTTGGTGTTTCCATTGCTATTTGTTAATTTTATGGTAGTGTTTGTTTTTTAATTTTGGATGATTTGCAATTTTGCTTTATGATTTTTTACAAGTTTGAATTTTATGGGGTAATTTAGTCTTATAACCTATGTTATTAATTTTGAAGATTAGCCCGATTTGTCTTTGATATTTGTTTTAGGTTTTTGTTTTTATTTTTCCCTTCAACATTAGGTTGTTAGGGCTTCAATTTTGTGAATTTTTCTGTTTTTTTTCTATGAGGTTATTCTAATCTCATATTCTGAGTCGCATGTTAATTTAGTTAACCTTGATGACTCAAGTTTTTTTCATTATTTTTTAATTGGTTTTTGTTTAGTTTCACCTTTCATTATTCAGTTTGCTTAAGAGGTGGCTTTCATTATTATTTTTTTTTTTTGTATGGGGTTATCTTGACCTTACAAGTGGGTTAGGAGTTTGGCATGCTGACTAAAGTCAAGTTTTTTATTATTTTTTAAAATTAATTTTTTTCAATTCGTTCTTCAACGTTTGATTTAGTAGTGAGTGAGCTTTAGATTTTCTTTTTTGTTTTGTCTTTATAAGATTATCATATTCTCATTTAATTTTTTTTATTATGAAATAAGATCGTTGAGATCTTTTAAGAATATTTAGATGGTATATTTTTATAATATTAGCAAATTTTTATTTTTTTTTATCGATTAGTCATTATTATTATCATCATCATCATTATTAATTCTTTTTATAATTATATTATTAAATTTATTAAATCTATTTCAATCAATACCCGAATCTCAAATTTTTGTTTATTCTTTAGAAGCGCTATCATTGTATAATTATTTTTTTATGCTGTAAAAAATTTAAGGAGACTTATCTCGACATAATGAAATCTACTTGTCCATATGAAAAGCCTGCTCAATTGCGCCTTGCTTTCATGTGATTGGTGGTTGGGCTCTATTTGGGTTCGTGGGAATGGTAACTTAGGGCTTTACAAGTTCGCGATTCAAGATTTTAGCTGATAGAGATAAGAAAGTAAGAACTTTGGTCTCCAAAACAAGCCATGTCCTCTCAAACCTGCCGACCTGCATATATGGAGGCTGCGATTCATGTTTAAAATGCCAAAGAATATCCCGAGAGGGGCCTCTCATATATAGGAATGCATTTTCAAAGAGTCAAGATAAAGAGAGGCTAGGTATGATTAAGAAGGTTGCTTGTTGCATGGCATATCCTAGTTATTGGAGGCAAGATGCTTTGGCCACTTTGATTTTCCAAAGGAATATACCACAATGGAGCACCACCGAGAACGGCCGCTGCTAATATTTTATTGGCGGACAGGAGGTCAGCAAAATCTATATATATATATATATATATATATATATATATATAGAGAGAGAGAGAGAGAGAGAGAGAGAGAGAGAGAGAGAGAGAGACATCTATGTATATCTCTGGAACCAGGCCAAAATGAAACAAACCACTAATAGCACGCCTGGAAATATGTGGTATTCTCAAAATTCTATAGTTACATCATTCATGCGATGTATCTGATATAACATATAAATATTTTATATTTAAAAATACATTAAAATAATATTTTTTTTATTTTTAAAAATTATTTTTAACATTAATATATAAAAATAATATGAAAATATTTAAAAATATTAATTTAAAATTTAAAAAAACTAAATTTTTTCAAAACAATTTTAAATCACCAAAATAAATATGCTCAGTGGCCCATGCAAATCAATAGCTAGCTAATTCACATGATTGATTGGTTTGTGGTTCCTGTAGCCTTATCCTTAACAATCCTTTTGCCTCACTGTGCAAATGATTCGCGTCACCTGTGATTAATAGAGAAGCAAACTATGAAATTAAATATTTATATTCTATTCATTTAATTTTGAATATTTTTTTATTTTTATTTGGGTATTCTTTACTATTTTAAAGAATAAGACTAATTTCATTCGGAGTTTATAGTTACCTTTTCTAATAAGTGCGTTTTCTGAAAATTAAATTTGTATTTTTACCGCTACAAGATATAATAATACCTTAATTATTGGAGCAATACTTTATCGATATTCAATCTTGAATATGCATGCATGTATAGTTCAAGTAATATCTTAACTTATGTTTTTCCCTTGTATAGTCTTTTCTGATGGATTTATTTGCTTACCTTTTTCTTCGTAATAAACTTGGATCTGATAATTTGCAGACGAGAGAGGAAAATACGAGGAAAAGAGAGCAGAGATGCTAGTCTAGTGTCCCTCAAATTTGCATCTGTTTGTTTGTGACAAGGAACATATACGTCACAGAATGCTCTCGGCACGTATAAACACAACCTCTGCAGTACTGGCCTTCGTAATCTTGCACCTTTTCCTCAACTGCACCACTACGTAGTACGTACCCCTGGTTGATATCTCATACCGATTTGTCTTTTGGCTGCTCGACACTCTACTCTTCAACAGTGCCGCGCGTGAACACTGGTTGGGTTCAAGTGTTTTTTTTTTTTTTCCTTGCTCTGTTATTTCATGTGTTTTTGGTATCCAGGTCCCTTTTTTTATTATTTTTTTTTTTCTCAGTGACCGCTCATAATCTGGTTTATTTTTATTTTTATATTAAATTTATTTTTTATTTTTTATTTTTTTCTTTATCCCTTTCCTAATTAAATTTTATTTTTATTTTTACCCCTCATCATTGGATTTTAAATTATTT
>Ga0325405_1002973_pt1 | contig 17516 bp, 13 predicted proteins | sample PopdelMetagenome_21_FD_205663 | JGI IMG/M metagenome (GOLD analysis project Ga0325405, IMG submission 205663) | Populus deltoides microbial communities from Bellville, Georgia, United States - Xylem-Control-R2 | ecosystem: Host-associated > Plants > Phyllosphere > Stem > Wood/Secondary xylem...
TTGTTAGAATGAAGTTCATATTTGGATCAATCTCAATGAGAGTTCAACAAGTTAGCAAGGTATGGTTGACTAGTCGTCACTCCTCTACATAATGGGTATGCTTATAACGCCTCGCAACGAAGACAAACCCATACATGCGGCTGAATACTATCCACACTACCATAACCCCAAACTAAACACAAGCAAATTTACCATCAATCTTCTCTTGATGTGGATGAAGCATTGGCTAAACGGATATTATTATTATTATTATTTTTATTATTATTATTATTTTTTAATGAAAAGTAATGACTAGGACATTAAAACGCATACGCTGAACCACCATACATGAATAGCGCCTGGAGATGACATTCATGGATAACCGGGAGCCCCAGGACCATGATTTTCTGCTATTCAGGCCCTGGTTTGGAGACTTCAGAAACCTGCGAAGGTTGACATCAAGCTATTGAGGCCTACACACACAGACATGCGCATGCGCACATAATTTATATAATTCATATCAGGACTGGTACCAATCAGGATCTGAAATACAGTCCACGAACAATTCTTGTGGGGAAAAAAAGCACACGCATGGTACTGCCAAGGCCCAGGCAGGAAATCCAGTGGGCAAATATTCCATATGCATAAAGTGCTGTCCTATTTGATTCTTGTTCTTGACATTTTCATAGACTGAAAAAAGAAAGAACAGATATCAAGTTAAAGTCTACTTCCAGAGCTTCCGCAATGACATGTTCTTCTCTGTCTCCTTCTTCATGACCTTTGCTACTGCCATCTCAAAATCTTCTTGTGTAACATGGACCCTCCTCTCTCTTAGAGCAAACATTCCAGCCTCTGTGCACACCGCCTGCGAAAGCATAACAAGATGCAAGTAACCATCACACAGTCACTATTTAGTCAAAGCCACTTGTGCATCTGTGCGGAGACATTTTTCTGCTTATCATGATATACACAACAAAACAATCCCCCCCCACCATTTTTCACCTAGGACATTCACATTCAAAGAGAAACTACCTGATACAGTAGTCATCGGTAGCAGGGGAAGAAAAAAAACAAAACTGTATGAATCACAAGATCAAGTTAAACAGCTTTTGATTGATCTACCGTTACCCCCTTTCTTATCTTTGTTTATTTTATTTTATTTCATTTATTGAAATAAAATCTAGCTACCCCCTTTCTTATATTTGTTAATTCAATTTAATTTAATTTAATTTATTGAAATAAAATCAAGCTTAAATCCACACCATCTCTTTCCAAATATTAATGAATTGCTCTTGGAGATCTATAATTTTCCAATCACTTAAGATCTGTGAACACTAAAAGCAAGAGGTATAAATGATATTGATACAGTGAGAATAATACCTTGAGCTCTGCACCAGAAGCACCATTCATCTTCCCAGCTATCTTCTTCAAATCAATCCCACGCATTAAATTCATCCTTCTTGAATGGATTTTCAAGATATCACAACGTGACTGCATATTCATTACTCAGAACATCACTCTTTACGAAAAAGCACAAGGAAACAAAATAGTCAAACAAGTGAAAATGTTACTTACATCTTCGTTGGGATTTGGAAATTCAATCTTCCTGTCAATTCGTCCTGGCCGAAGGAGAGCTTGATCCAGAATATCAATCCGATTTGTAGCCATCAAAACCTGTTAAAAAGTTGGTCAGGAAAGGTACCGAGTAACATGAATAACTGTGTCAATACAATGCATAGTTTCCCCCTGTTTGTTCTCTAGTCTTCTGAGGTTACTCCAGTACCTTTATCTTGTTTGATGCTTCAAATCCATCCAGCTGATTTAGAAGCTCCAGCATAGTTCGCTGCACCTCACTGTCACCATTGCCGCTCCCAGATTCCATTCGAGCAGATCCGATACTGTCAATTTCATCCATGAAAATGATTGATGGAGCATGCTCTCTGTGGTGAAACCATAAAATCAGAAACCATATCAGATATAGGATGTGAAAGACAAAGCAGAGTATATAAGCAAACATCTGTACTGCAGAACATAAGGCTATAAAAGAAGAGGCAAATGATGATCATTGATGTATATTAGGCTACTACTATGCATTTGAAATGTAAAAGATTAGAGCATATGAGATGAACTCTATAAAGAAAAAATATTATATTTTATCTTTCTAATGGATCACAGTTTTCAAACCAGAAAGGTTGCTTTATTTCTCCTAAGCAGCAACTTCCTAGAATGGAGGCTTAAGGTGTGTTGTCTGGCATGACAAAATTATAGTTTAACAATGGTAGCATTGAAAATAATTAATCTGGTGAAATAGACCCCTTTTTCCTGATTATGGTTTAGTTATTAGAAAAGCAAGCCCGATTGCATACTGCCACAGCAATTGAAAATACAGGGGGCATGAATTTAATCAAGAAAATGACCTTAAAAAACTAAGAATCAACTGAGTGCGAGGCAGTCAAGTAAAAATAAAGACAGACCTTGCCATAACAAAGAGCTCTCTGACCATTCTAGAGCCTTCTCCAATGTATTTCTGAACTAATTCAGAACCAGAAACCCTGATGAAAGTACAGTCAGTGTGGTGAGCCACTGCCCTTGCCAGTAGAGTTTTTCCAGTGCCAGGAGGCCCATAGAGGAGAACACCCTATGAGAGACAGAGAGTTGGTCCAAAATCCAAATGCACCAAAGTGTGATTAACAGATGGAAAAAGCTTGATGTTACAGAATACCTTTGGTTGAGCGATTCCAAGACTCTCAAACAATTCAGGGTGTTTAATTGGAAGTTCAATGACCTACCAAGGAGTCAAGACAAAGTACCAGGAAACAATGAGAAAATCAACAGCCTAACATTACAGTCATATTCATGGATCAAGAGAATCCTCAGGCAGAATAAAAAACAAAAGAATATACAAACCTCCTTTATCTCTTTAATTTGTTGGTCAAGACCACCTATCATGTCATAGGTAGAATCTGGAACTTTTTCAACCTTCATGAGGTTGACCAGAGGATCCACTTTGCTAGGCAAGATCAAGTGAAGAACATAGCTGTCGTTGCGAAGGGCAACCCTTGTTGATGGAGTGATCTTTGTGATATCAATACTTTTATCAATATCAACAACATACTTCCCCTCTGGATGAACCTGGATGAAGGCACTTATTCTTATCAATAACACATCAATATTTCAAGGCCGTTAAACATATTGAGCACATGACACCAAGGAGCCCAATAATAAAAAAAAAGTATATTGACTAGCATTGAACCAAGAAAAAGAAAACACTGTACCTTAACCAACACCTTGTTCTTCCCCATTACTTTGACAACTTCACCAACATATGACCCAGGTTCTTGAAGTAGCTGCAACTCTTCTCTAAGCATCCTCACTGAGCATGCCAAACGGGAAAAAAACGTCATATATATCCCAAGGGCAGGTTTGGTATTAGGCATTCCAAATCAAAAGACCCAAGATTAGGAATTTATAAAAAAGATGATTGTATCCTGTTGGTCTTTTCCTCTCCCCAAAATACTGGTTTTCAATTATGATTATTGAAAAAAAATAAAAATAATTGTACCCTAGCTAGCTAATAAGATCTGATCTATCTATCTATAAATTGCAAAAATTTACAAACCTATAAATTGCAAAAATTGACAAACCTAAATCGAATTAAACCCACCTCTGGAATTAATGTCATTGCGTTGAGCTTCTAGGCGATTGAGATTGTGGGTTTTTTGACGGACATGTAGCAGAAGCTCATGGATGTGTTGGATGTAATACTGCTTTAATCCCTCTCCTTGCTTCGCCGCCCCCGTTTTCGCCAAGCAGCTCTCCTCCGCCGTCATCGTCAATGTTGATTCTGTTTGCTGCTGCTGCTGCCTCCTCTCCACTCCTACTGTTGCCATCGCGATTGATGGGGTTCGGTTTGGTTTAAAGGTTTGTTTTCACTTTCCTTTTCTGATAAGTCATATTTATAGAAAGTCAGTAGTCCGTCCCAGGCCAGGCAGTCCAATCCCATGGTTTTGTGGGCCGACGTCGGTTAATCCCTTAATCAATCGCTGATCCATCGGGCCCATACTCCATCCCAAGTTTGGTGGTATTGTCGTTCATTCTATTTATTTTTGCCAACCAAATTTCATTTCAATAAAATTCTTCTTCCCCCACCAGGGATTGGATTGCAAAGTTTTATCTTTTTTCCCATGGAGTTTAATTTCACTATGAGATGATGTTATAATCCTTATTTTTCGGTAAAAAAGGAATATTTTATATTAAATTTATATCTAAAAAATCAAGATATCGATAAAATATGAAAATATTATAATAATATTTTGGACAATGATGGACAAAAAGAGTTGAAAAAACATTAAATATATTTTTCTAAACTTAGTATGAAGATTCTAGCTTGAAAAACGAGAAAATCAATCCTTTAACTGAAGAAACTTTGCGTTGAAATTATAAATCATAATTTATATTTATTAAAACTCAGTTTGCAATGAACAAACATGGATAAAATGATTTTTAACGAGTGTGTGTGTGTGTATATATATATTAAAATATATTTTTTTATTTTTTTAAATTTAACCCTACATTAAAGGATAAAAGTTTTTATTTATTCTTTTACAATAAAGAAACATCAAGTCTAAAAAAGAAAAAAAAATTAGAAGAAAAAATTAAAGTTGCAATTCTAATCCACAACGGATAACGAGAGTAAATCAAAGCTCTACCTGTTATAAATATATGTATACATAGAGAGAAAGAAACACAATTAAGAGTCGAGATTAATTAAGAAGCAGATTGATCGCCATGGGCAATAGCATTAGCCAGATGAGAACATCGTCGTCGTCCTCAAGAAAATCCATTAATATTAATCGCCGGCATATTCCGGATGACGTGATTCTTGATATCCTTACAAGACTCCCCGCTAAATCCGTTGTACGATTCAGGTGTGTATCCAGGACCTGGTGCTCCTTTACTCACGATCCTTTCTTTGCTAGCTTGCATCACGCTCGTTCTCTAACAAGGGATAATGGCAGTGCTCTCCTTCTTTCCTACCCTGATCCCTCATCCTCTTCAACATCTTTCTCTTTTTTCGAACGCAAACAAGGGTTTCGCAACCTTCAAATCTCCCATGTCGACCAGCAATATACTCACCTTTCTGAAATCATTAGAGGCATTCTCTGCATAAATTATCGCAGAAGCCATCGTGTTGATATATGTAATATCACCACTCAAGAGACTATAACCCTTCCACAGAGTACAAATATACCAATTAGGTCGGGTGCTGGTGTTGATTTCGATATTGTTTATGAACCTCGATATTCTTTCGGTTTCAATTCCTCTACAAGGGATTACAAAGTGCTTAATATTTGTAGCATCACTAGATACAAATTGCAAGTCAATCCTAACAATGGGTTGTCCACTCGGGAAGTTAGCCAGAGAACTGTGGAGTTCGAGATTTTCACTATAGGCTGCGACAGGGGCGCGGGTTCATGGAGAAAAATTGATCCTGGCTACCCTTATGATCAAGAACTTCATGGTCTATCAAGTGAAAGTGTCTGCGCTGATGGAGTTATACATTGGAAGCATAGATTTTTTGACCAGGAAATTTTGCTCGCATTCGACCTTAAACAAGAGAAGTTCCAAATCATCCAAGTCCCAAAAGAAGCATTAGAATTTCATCTCATGAAACAAGTCAAAGGATGTCTAGTGCTAATGGTTCATGTAATTAGTGGTTATAATCGGAATAAAATTGTTCTGTGGATACTAGAGGATCGACTTAACCAAATCTGGATGAAGGAGAACGTTGTTTTCCCCTCGCATAGCCCATGTCTGTGGCCTGTTGGCAGTTTCAAGACGGGGCTGATTTTGCTTGCGCAACATGGATACGCAGATCCGGCTGCATGGGCGGCATACTATTGTGACCTTGAGACAAAGAATTTATGCATGATTCAAGTCCCCGAGCTGAAGTCAGTTAAACTTCCTTGCGGTGAAGCTGGAAAACCTTCTGATGTTGTACTTACAGAGCATGCTGAGAATCTTTTGTCACTAACAAGTAATGTGTACTCAAGCATGCAAGAAGAAAAGGTTAAGCAATTTGCAGGATTTTTCTTTTGAACTACGCTTGGCTTGAGAGTTTTTATGTAAGATTCATTCTGTGCTTCACCCGAGTTAATTTCTTCAACATTTCTTTCCCTTTCTAGATCATATAATGGATGTTTTATTCTTTTCCTTTCATACTCTTATTGTGCCATTGAAAGAGTCTTATCTACCACAGCATATTAAAAACCAATAAATTACTACCGCGATTTTCTGCAACAATCAACAATAACAGTTGGATGCATTGCGTTATACCAATCAATCAAACTGTTTTGGCTCACATAGACCTGCCCATGAATTTTTTTTTTATGTTTCTTCTGGTTGCTTCAAGCTCGGAAAGGGATAAATACGCTCAATTTGGACAATTTGACTGGTACTGCATCAGCTAATTGACTCTGAGGATGGCACCTAAGCTAGTTTTGTCATGCCAAATACATCAGAAAATGTGCTGAAGGCTGTATAGATGTGAATCAACACTGCTCTAGTCAGCCACCATAAGCAGATAAAGAAAATCTGACACCGTAAATTTAGTAGCTCAGATCGAACTAAAAAGCCATTGAACGGACAATTCTGAATGCTACCAACTTGCTTGAATAAGCTTTTCTTCAAATTTATTTCTCCTCACTTTAAGAAAAAGAAAAAGAAGGAAAACCAAGCTGTTTCTAAAAAGGCAGTGATGTTTGAAAGCCGCCACTGATCATGAGATCCTAAATTATTGTCAGCCAGAACTCCTGCAGCATCCACTTCAGCTGCCGTGCATTGCAACCTTTTCCCTTACCTAATGGGTAAAAGATGGTCAGATAAAAACTCTAAAAAAATTTAAGCAGAAGTCAGTAAACCAGAGGCATCAAAGCATTCTCATTACATACATGCACAAGTATGATGGCACGTGTGTGTTAAAAAATTAATTGGCAAGGACAACGATGTGCTTAAAATCGATTTAAGCTCGTTTTGGGTTCTGAATTTTGAACAAAGATATCTTAAAACTCCTATAAAACTGGAGCTATGAATGAATCAATGCCTTGCATGAATCAACAGAGCTGCCACCACCAGGCCATGGAAAAATACAACAATACCGAAACATCTGAAGACAGCCAGACTAGGCTATGTATCATTATAACTCTTAATAAGGTAAAATTACAGACAGCAGGCATGAGAACACAGTGTGGAGATATAAAGCCGCAATGAGTTTCTGTGCCTTACCTTTGCACAAAGTATATGTGCTGCAATTCGCTTCCATCTCAAGAACGATTCCTTTTCAGCTGGACAGCAGAAAGTCATAAATGCATGCACAAAAACATAATTTTCATTTTTTTGCTAATGGATCCATAACCTGTACCCTGCATTCATCACCTCAACAATCAACATTTTCCAACCAAATCCTTGAAATAACCTCCAACCATTAATTATTGCCAGACTTTTTATCATGAAGAAGCTATAATTTATCATCAGTATTGAAAAGATTTGAAGAAGCATTAGTTATCATAATCTATAGCACAAATAAAAAGCTGACACTATTTTTGAAGGAATCAGCTTGGGATACGCAACTCTTTGGTGAGCAACTTGATCATATGAAGACATGCTCCATTTTCAGACAAAAAGATTTTGGACAGAGAACTCTAGAACTTAATTTAAAGTCAGTTCCTTTTAAAGTAGCTATTGAGGGAAATGATTATTTTCTTATCCTGAGTGGCCGTTGCGGGATAGAATAGTGTTCTTAGCCTGTTTATGGTGCTAAATCTGAGGTTTTTAGAGTTCTTTAGCTGTTTAGTAGCCATTCAACAGAGCTGGAAAGCCTTTTATCATGATTTTCTATTTTTTTTTGTTTTCACTTTACAGACTGTGCTATTATTTCTTAAAATATTTCAGTCAATTTTTTTCTAATGAATTTTTTCTACTTTTAGTGATGTAAATTGAGAACCAACCAGCTTCCATAAAATAATTAGCAAGTTCAAGTAAAAAACAAAAGAGAAATAAGATATTATAAGCATCAACTTTGGTTCAACTATTTCCATTTCTGGGTAGTTTAACGAAGTCCATGAAACATAATCGATTATATCCTGCAGAAAAATTACCTCTATAATTTAAAAAATTATAAAAAATATCTTAAACTTTAATACATTCACAACACTTTACATACTTTACATTATGTTGGAAAAAAATCAACAATTTTTTTTATTTATCAAAATTACCATTATTATTATTTAATAATTAAAGAACCATTAATGTATCAAAATAACAAAAATGCCACTAAATAAAAAAATAGCAATCCGTAAGCATGCCTTAACTTCATTGAAGTATTTTAACAAACACTTCATAACCCACCCTTTAACCGTCTTCCCCACTCCTCTACTCTTGTGGCGGGCTAAAGCATGCTGATTTAATTGAAAACACATCAGTTTTAATCTGTGATCGATTTAGGTTCTGTTTAGGGTAAATCTATGGTCAGGGGAATTTTCCCATTGTATTAATTGCTATATTTAATGCTTCCTCTGTTGCAACTGAAAACCTGAAGAATCCTCAATTTACCACTCACCTCCAAAGTAACGTTTGGAGGTCTTGAATCAGGCATCAATGCTACGAGTTTTCTTCTAACAGCCGCCATAACGCTATAAGCAGGAAACTCTTTTAACGTATTAGCATTTGCAAAGAGCTCATGAAGCCACATTGAAATCAGAAAAACAGCATCAAATACCATGTCTGCGCAGCTACCCATCCAATTAAAGGTGTTGTTCCTTAATCATCTAGGTTGTAGTCCAACAGTAAAAACTTGGGACTAAGAAATTTGCTTTTTTTATGGTCTCAGGTTCGAGTCCTGTGGTTGTTTATATGATGACCACTGGAGACTTATATGGTCGATAACTTCAGGGCCCGTGGGATTAGTCGAGGTGCTTGCAAACTGACTCAGACACCCATTAAACTAAAAAAAATAAAAATGCTGTTCCTTGCATTTCTATTTTTCTATATAAGAAAAATCCTAATCATCTCAAGGTTGGACATTAGGAACTGAACAATTTAGGTTGCCACGAATTGGACCTTTCTCCACCAATTCATCTTTCATTTCAACAGCTTCATCATATTTCCAAGCTCATAATACTTTCTCAATAGACGAATACAGAGAACTCATCAGGAAAGATACCCTTTCCAATCATCTCAGCGAGAAACTTTCTTGCTTGCTGCACTTGGCCACATTGTGACAACCCCCAAGCCAGGGCAGTGCATGTGTGCAGATCAAGTTCTATACCCATTTCCATCATCTTGATTCGCATGTTCAATGCTTCTTGAAAGTTGCCATGCTTCAAATTCCCATCTATTATCACAGTATAAGCAATTTTATCTGGAATCGTATTTTTATCTTGCATTTCATCAAACAGCTTCTTTGCAGCTCCAATACAATTATTTTTACAAAGACCATCAAGAAGAGCCGTATAGACTGCAACATTGGGTTGCAAATCAAAGTCTGGCGTCCTACCGAAGTAATAAATTGCCTCTTGAACTAAACCCCTTTTGCACAAACCATCAATTAATGCACAAAATGTCACAACTGTAGCCTCAATACCAAGTCCCTCATTTTTTCTAGCAGATTGATAGCTTCCATGCGATTCCCTGCCTTAAAGTAAGCATCCATTAGTGTTGTATATATGACTGGGTTGACACCTATATCACACTCCTTCATTTCATTCATTATAATCTTGCGTTTTTCAAGCTTAGCATCAAAAACACCAAACCCCGGAACACAAACATTCCTCGTGGCCCATAAAACTTCAAACACATCAAAAGTCGGCAAAGCCTGGCTGGATGAAACCAGTTCCTTGAGAATATTATTTGCATCAAAGGACATTCTGGCATAAAACAAAACCAATATACAAAAGGATTCGGTAGCGCGGCGAAACCCAACTCGGTTTAAATTTGCATCAATTGGACCCCGACCTATATTTTTAACCAATTGAGTCCCCAATGCATCTAAGAATCCTTAATTATATCCTTCTTTCAACAAATGTGCCTATTTTGTTTCTCATTTAGGTCCCCAATCTATAGACATCTTTAGGCATATTTGTCAATAGAAGGATCTAATTGAGAATTCCTTGAATATTGGGGACTCGATTGCTAGAAAGCATATGTCGGGGATTCACTTAAGAAAAAAATTACAAAATTTGAGGTCATCCCATGAATAAAAGAGTCCAACAAAACCTAGCGGTTTGGAAGCAGGTGCGGAGATCGGAGAGAGGCTTGGACACTTTGTTTTCTCGCAGTCTCACTCTCTCTCAGGTATGTCTATCTCTCTCAGTCTGTATAGCCGTTAAAAAACTTCCTCTTCTCCAAACCAAAATAAAAGGAAAGATTGTCTCCTGCGTGCTCTCCCGCTAATTATCCCTCTAGTCTCTAACACAAATAGCTTCTTCAATTCAGTGGTAAAATTAATGGGGAGTAGGGTTCCAGTGCAGCACTGCAACCTGAGATCAGCTGGATCCTTCATTGCCACCAACTCTCTCCATGATCTCAACACTGTCGATTCTCGTCCCTCTAACCTCGATTCCATGTCCGCAGACGCCGATCATACCTTGAACGCAGACGATGATTCCGATGCTGTTGTAAGTCAACACCGCTCTCACTCTCTTTCTGTTTTATCTCTTCTCATCGATCCATACTCTTATTATTATTTCTAAATAGAGTCATTTTTTCTTTGTTTATGAAGAGAGGGAGGGAGAGAGAAAGAAGCTAAACTTATGTGATGAATAATGAATTCCACGTAATTTTGGTATTTCCAGGACTGCATTCATGATTCCTATAGCAATTCCTTACCACTTCACAGTGTAGGAGTCGAAGAAGATCACACTAGTCTTGAGAATACCGGGTCTTCTGGAGGTGCATACGATATATTGACATTTGATGGTAAGTGCATTTCTGAATCAAACCATTCACACTTCATTTTCAAGTATTATTGTTTACAATTGGATTTCATTTCCAAGCAGATGTTTCACCTATCGAATCTGCAAGAGCAAGATTTTTGCAAATAATTGTGGATCACTTTATTAGTGACCATGTGATTGAAGTGGCTGATAATGAGTCAGAGTATGCTGCTCACCCGGGACAGGATAAACTAACTAAGAGGAAATCTGGAGATGTGCAATATGAAGGTGATCCGAGGTTCGCTTTGCCGTTGATGTATGTTGCTAATATGTATGAAACTCTAGTGAATGATGTGAATATGAGACTGGCTTCTTTGAATGGTGTTCGTGATAAGACCATTGGAGTAGCCCTTGAAGCAGCTGGTGGTTTGTATAGAAGAATGGCCAAGAAATTTCCCAAAAAAGGTATTAAAACGTTCTTCTTCTTCACGAGCCTTTTTAGTTGACCAACTGAACTGTTTTATCTGTGAATTACCATAAAACGAATTGATCTGATTCTTTTTGAGAGTATATGAATGTTTAGGGATAAAGAAATTCTAAAAAGTAGAAGTTAATGGTTTCTAATTATTCTATTTGCTGAAGGTTCTTGTATATTTAAAAGAAGAGAATTGGCAACTTCTCTTGAAACAAGGACCAGATTTCCAGAATTAGTAATACAAGAAGAGAAGAGAGTTCGCTTCGTGGTGGTCAATGGTTTAGATATAGTCGAGAAACCAAGTAGTATGCCTATTGTAGATGCTGAGTGGTAAGTGGACTATTTAACTGCTCATATATTTCAATCTCATGGCTACTTTGCTGCACTATTTTCATTCTTTGATTCCTATTCTTTGCCAGTACGATGAAGTGATTTTCCATAGTTATTGCATGATATCTGAATTTGATAGAGAATGAAGTGCAACAATGGGAATTAATATTTATTTATTTAGAAATTATAATATTGTATGTCTATTCTAGATTATTATTATTATTTAGGAATATCAGTTTTTATTATCTAGTTGTTAAATTAGAATTTTAGTTTTTTTATTCAATTAAGACTTGTTAGGTTTTTCTATTTTATTTGGTTTGGTGCATATAATTAAGCACCTGAAATTGTTGAATCATATAAAATAAATGGATCTTTTTCTTTCAAGATCATGTGTCTCTCTCTTGTATTTCTTCTCCAAGATCGAGGGTGTCTTTTTTGGCTTGGTCCCCTCAAGATCGAGTGTCTCTCTCTTGTTGGTGATTTTAGTTTTGAGTCCTACATCAATTCTCGTGTTTTGTTGATTTTCTTCATTTGCTGTAATTCTGAATCACTCCTACATATCCTTGTTATGTGTATCAAGAGTTGAGTTCAAGCCAAATGGACATTGATTTAGATGCACAATGGAAGGCCAATTATTGTATCTTCAAACAATGTAAGGATTTAGGGCCACAAGGAGAGGCTATATCGGAATTTTTATTCAAAGTGTGCTCTGAAAAAGCCTGAATGTATTGGAAAGATAACACTTTGATAGAGAAGCTAAAAATGGTTCCCAAAAATGGTTCCCACAGCTTCGTTACACAGACATTGCTTCCACTAAGCAAAGAGCTTTATTTTTAAGATACAAATATTAGTTTTGATATTTATGTCCTGAAATAAAAGGAGATTCTATGAAAAGATCATACTTTACTTATCTGGAGAAAGAAATGAAAGTGATTATTTATCTTCTAGCGTTGTGGAACCATCAAGTATAATTTCATACATAATGTACGAGCTGTCTTATATAGAATTGAATGTTGAAATTATCTGTCTAAAACTAGCATAATTACCACGCTGGAATTATAGGGGGTTTAGCTATCATCATGCAGAAACCACTGACAGGAACCTTTAATGGGAAACTCAAATAAAGAAATTTGCTGCCAGGTCAGAAACCAATTCTATGTAATCCCCCAATTTCTCTTAGGCCTTCTTGAGAGAACATTTTTTGTTGCATGATTGATATGATCCAGATTGAAGAACAGATCCATAATGCAAGAACAGATTAAATTATCATGTGTCTTTTGATTTTAATTGCTTACCGGAATATATGGATCACCAATGATCCATCTTACAAATGGTTCCATTTAGGATCAAGGAACCTGTTAAACCGAGTGAAGTTCACCAGGAGACTATATAGGTTGCTGTATTCAGTATTAAAAGTTCAAGGGGTAAATGAAATTCCTTGAACAGTTTTTTTTTTTTTTGAAAAATGAATGAAAAATTTAGGATGGCGATGAAGTTTGGGGCATTTTTGGCTCTCTGACTATGATGCTCATATGACAGGTTTAGACGATTGACAGGTCGAAGTGAAGTTGCTGTCTCTGCTCAAGATTATAAATTCTACTCCCCGAGGCACAAGTTTAGGCGTGTTTTGTCTAGTATTCCTGGTTTGGCTGTAAGTTCGAGTCCCTGCTATGCTAGCAAGATTTGATCTACCCTATTTTAAGATGTGGATATAGCTTGGAGCTCTTTTGATGGCATAATAATTTGATAAAGGATCAAGGAACCTTTTTTTTTCTTTTTTAAAAAAGGCATTGCTTAAACGATGTCAATTCTAAAGGTCCATCATCTTCCTATTATGATGGTTGACATAATTTGGTTTGCCGCTTACATATGAAAAATTTATTCACTGGATCGTGTGAGCACATAATGGCAGATTTATTTAACTATTCATAATCACTTCCTTGATCCTATATTTGAAGGTGAATGTCACAATTGTATATTTATATTTTCAGACACTTCCTACAGAAGATAATTCTTCAACAATGACTACTGCACAAGGATTCCGATCTATAAGTGAAGTATGAGATAGCTCCTTTTTTGCAATTACTGTGAGTTGTCTTCTATGCAGGGTTGTAATTGTTTTGGTTGGCTATCAGGTAAATGTATATGTACACAGGCCTTAATCAGGAGTCCGAAAGTAATCAGCTATGACATCACATTTAAAAGATCTTTTATCGTTTTCTTTTTCTTTTTTAACCGTTCTTGGAAAGTACTACCATGAGTATGTTTATTCTTTGTTGGTGTTTGACTTCCTCTAGACAATGAAGAAGTCAAAATCAGGATACTATCTACTATCTAGGATTGGTAGGAGGTCTTCAAAATCCTAGTAATAGCATTCTGTAGTTAATTTAGAATAACTTCTCTGTGCAGGTATAAATAGCTAACCCATGACAGATTTTTGTCACAAAGTATGAAAGGAAAAAAAAAGATGCATGTCTTCTCTACCTATCCATTAAATACATTAAGTCCTTTAAAGCTTAGATAGGAGGTAACAAGCAGGTTCCTTACATGTGCTAACCAAGAGGATACTTGTGATGGTTACTTAAAGCTCTGCTTAGATAGGAGGTAACAAGGAGGTTCCTTACATGTGCTAACCAAGAGGATGCTTATGATGGTTACTTAAAGCTGCTAACTAGCCAAAGAGATTTTGTGGGGAAAATACTTTAGAAAAAACAGTTGTACTCTAAGCAACTAGAATTCATCATTACACAGCCCCTCATTTGATAGTAGGTTATTGCTATCTCCCCAATTCTACTTTGAATCTCATTGTGCTGTCTTAATTTACAACTGAACCACATGCTTGAAGCTTCCTTTGACTCTCTGTGTTGAGCATGATACCTGGCAATGTTACATTTTTGCATCACAATCTATTGCCAGAATCATTATGCTGATGGTATTGTTTGCCAGAATTAACTTTTGACTTCTTAATGCATTTATTGCTTTGTTATAAGAGTTTTATGGCGGGCCAGCAACAAGGCTGTTACAGACATGGAAGACTTCTTTCTTTCAGTTTTAGTTTCTCTAACATTCACAAGGAGGGAAGATGCAATAAAAAATGTCACCCCCTTATCTGACACGTCTCACTTTTGTATTCTTTGTTTGCCATTCTGCTAACATATAAGATTCCTCATATGAACTGCACTTGTAAATAAACTATATTGTGGGAATTTATGTGCGCATATTTTCTTGCCTTTTGATATTTTCAGCCACAAAACGAGCAGCAGACTCCTTCGAAGCATCATGTGCAACTGTTGTCACATCAACCTCAGTTTCACCCAATAAACCAGAACCATCATCAAGAAGTTCACCAAAGTCAACATGCAACCCAATTTTCTCAAAATCATCAATGTGGGCCACCTTCACACATGCCTGAAATTGCTCATGCTACCCATTCTCCAACCATTCCTCAGCACATGGTCTACTTGCAGCCCCTCACAGGAGGCCATGTTGGAGGGCGCTTGCATTCAATGGTGAGGTTTCTTTGCTAGGACTTCCTCTTCTATTTCAATTAATGATATAGTAAATACAAGTTCGAGAAAATGCCATGCCAAGTCCTTATTTTAATTAAAAATAGCCTATTATTGCTGACATGTGTTCCTACGTTTTTGACAGTCCTTTTTTAATTATAGTCGTACAGTTAGGGTTCCTAACACTCTGGAACAGTTCTATCCTTCATTAGTTTTGCATGAAGTGGCTCTTGATGCCGTCAATCTATAACACTCCTGTTAGCAAGTACACCTATTTTTCCTGTTGCACTAGACAATGCTCCTACGTCATACCTAATTAAAATAATCTCAGCTCTCCAGTTTGCTGACTTTTCTTCTCCTGATGAATTAAACACCGCTAACAGTCTAATTTAATCATGTCAATGAGTATGCATTCTCAAGCATGGAATGCCACCGGGAAAGGTGAAATTCTATTTCTGCGTTTTGCTTGATAATGTTGAAGATTCCACTTGTACATCAGTCATAAAACCAGTCCAAGATTTCTTTACTACGATGTGATATTCCTGGTATCATTGGTGTAGCTTGGGGTTCTAAATGCATGCTGGAGAAGTTTCTAGGAAGAAAATAACGGGTTCCGTCACAACATTTAGGACTAAAAGGGACACCCTTAACAAAGCGTCAACCATTTTGTCACCATATAAATTTATAACGAAAATTGTTGCATGATGAGATGCGTTTTTAGATTCTAGTTCTCAATGCTGGCAAATTCAATTTATTTTTTTGTCGGTCAAATATCTAGTTATATGATTGGTTTTTTTTACAAGTAAATCCATGTATAATTTGGTAAGAATATGGTATTGCACCAAGCAATCATAGCGTTGGTCTTATCTTCTTCTCCTTCCTAATCTTATTCCTTGGTGGTTATAGTATGTACAGCGTAGTCAGCATCCTGAAATGTACATATTCTCTCGTGAACGCATGTTGTAGGAATTGCAACCTGCCACAATTTATAGTAAATAAGATTGGTGCTTCATCTTTATGAGCATAATCCGTTTATTCATTCTGTATGTCTTTTCCCTTTTCATTTGCTTGTCAATCTCTTCCTCGCTTGGAAGTTGGAACCCCTCGTTCCCGTGGAATGAATCCATGCAAAGGCAAGATCTGATGCTCCAAATATTTCTGTACAAACCCAGACAAAGCTAACTGGTACCTCTGCTGAAAATTGTTCTTGAGGCACTTACTGTTATTATATATTTAGTGGGGATAAGATGTTAATCATTTTTATTTTTTTTAATATTTCCATCTCTTTTTCTTTGTGCATTATGCCGTATAAATAGTTGAAAAGTGCGTTTAAGTTTTACGTAGAACATGACAGTAGTTTGTTTACTAACCTTTCACAAACTGCAGCCTACGAGTCCTCCGAAGTATTGTGATGAATGTGGAGCTCCATATCTAAGAGAAACCTCCAAGTTCTGTTCCGAATGTGGTACAAAGAGGCTAGGAACATGAAACTATATATGGTAAAAAATATCCTTTTCTGATCCTATGATATACTCATCTCCGCCATTGTAAAATTGTAGGTGCTTGATATGATCAGTTGACTGTTAACTTTTTTAAAAATATCTAAACTTCCCTTTTCAAGTATTTTTTATTTTTTAGGAGGTGAGATTGAAAAACTGACTAGAAATGAAGGACATTTAGAAGAAATAAAAAAAACAATTAAATTATCAAGGAAAATTAAGAGTAAAGTTAAGTACAACCAACTATGAAAATACAAGGATTCGGTGCTGGGATCTTCAAAAAAATAAAAATAAAATAAACTAATTATTTCATAAAAAGCACAGAGATTAAGATAGGAAAATGATTTTTTATGAATACATCATTCAGTTGTATGGTTGCTTAAGAGATAATCTCCAACAAAAAAACTAACACGCAAATAATAGAAGATTTACTGATTTTTATTTTTATTTTCCATTTGATTTTGGGTTCATCGTTGTTTTCGTACATGTCACAATCTCATCAATGACCATTTAAAAGTACTTTCATTTGCTGAATGTTCAAAACTGAAACATTAGTTATAAGCAATCATACAGAAGTAAGCCTAAAATTCAGATTAACCACAATGTACTTTGCTGTCTAGATGCTAGTTGGACCGTCATGTAGATATTTGTTTTCTTTTCCAAAACATTGCAATATCTTACATATAATTGCAGCCTTGTTCTAAACGTACTTGCAAAAATTTAAAAATAGTAAAATACTCGTAACATAAATAAATAAAAACTCGTAACAAAATTTCGAAGTTCTTTAAAATAAGAA
>Ga0325405_1002978_pt1 | contig 17493 bp, 8 predicted proteins | sample PopdelMetagenome_21_FD_205663 | JGI IMG/M metagenome (GOLD analysis project Ga0325405, IMG submission 205663) | Populus deltoides microbial communities from Bellville, Georgia, United States - Xylem-Control-R2 | ecosystem: Host-associated > Plants > Phyllosphere > Stem > Wood/Secondary xylem...
GGTTTGGATGGATTGAAAACCTGTCTCCGTTATTATAATCATTTTTCTTAATTAAGATATTGACAGAAAAATATTTCAAAAATAAAGTATAACTTATTTTGACCATTTTCGAGAATTTAATCTTTCTATGTTCTTTGATTCCTAATATCTAGGTACTTCAAGCTTAATCAAATGTGTACGTTATTTTATCCCCCTCCTATATGAAGCTTTTCAGTAAGATAGGTCGTTCTTATCTTTTTTTATTATTTTTATTTTTAATTAAAATGAGTGTTTGGGTTAACTTGCGTGTATCTCGATTAATCTCATAAATCATGAAATTAACGACAACGTAAGCCTCTAGTAATCTGAGAAACCTCAAACTTGTGACTATTAAGAAGTAAATCCAAAATCTAACTAGTTGAGTTATCTTTTAAATTCCATCTTATCCTTTATTTTGTGTGTATTTAACTATATTCTTGGTTATTTAAAATAAGTTTTTATGTTTAGTTCAAATATTTAAAATATCCTTTAAGCATGATTAAGGTATCCAATAAAGCTAATTGGGTAATGAAAAATAAATTAAAGATAACCAACTCACATTTATTTATTTATTTATTTATTTTATTTTTTTACTCACATTTTATTTTTTTACATCAATTTTCCCTACGCTCATGATTTTTTCAATTCTCACTTTATTATTGTTTCATTCAATTTTCTCATTGAAAACAATAAAAACTAGAAAATCAAAGAAATCATATAAATATATAAAATATATTGAAATTAAAAAGATTAAAGATAGGTTATAACAAGTGCATCAAAATCAGCACCCAAAATTGCAACGGATAATAGGATTATCTTTTTTTATGCTAGATACTTGTTTGGTGGTAATAACACACGTGATCTGAATTAATTTTTTTAAACATGAAAAAAAAGTTTAGATGATAATATTTTTATAAAAATTAAAAAAAATATAATAATAATAAAAAAAACAAGAACAATAATAAAAATACCCCTAATATAGGACAAAGACAATTTTAATTCAAGATCATTATAATCATTTTATTTTATTGTACAACTAAAATAAAAAGCCAAAAGCTAGTTCCCCTAAGTGTTTTATTTTTATTTTTTTTTATCTCTAAGGACATACCAGTCATTTTACTGTGGAAGTAAATAAGAAGACTATTATACCCTTGCACTCAATGCCAATTGTTTTATGTTTACAAAGGTAAACAATTTAATGTAAAACAAATGAGCTATCTTTTTTCTTGTTTTTTTGAATTCAAGACTGGTGCTGGAAATGGTAAGTTGTTGCTTGGCTCATCCGCTGATGTGGCACAGGTAAATTTCTTACAAGATTCTTGCGCTAAAAAAACCTGCACCAAGTTGAGAAGCCAAGAACACATGTACAGCTAGCTAAAGACTTTATAACTAAGTACAGCTAGCCTTTGCATATTTCAACTTATGTAGTGTAAATTCAAGACTCATTCATGGCTTCCACATTAGAGCAATCTCCCTACACTATTTCTCAGCGAGGAGAGGAAACTGAGTTCAATTTAAGAGAGTGGGCGTTCAAGGCTCAAACCAGCCGTGAAAACACGAGATCAAGAAGGTTTTCAGGATCATATATCAGAAGTTTTAGAGAAGATGCGAGGTCTTTTAGATCAAACATTACCATTTCCAGCACTGCCTCATCTCCTGGCTACTCCTTAGGAGGTTGCTAGTACTCTTAACCCCCCTCTTTTTTCAAGCGAGGCTTGCTTTTCTTTTTTATTAATTAGTGCTATCAATTGACTAATCCATCCTATCTTAATATTTTCAGAAGAGATTGACCCTTCAACATACTCATTCACCACTGCTCTTAAAGGTAATTAGTATGCAGGGACAATGCAAATAGTCACTAAGCTTTTCATGGGAGTAATTATTTGCATTATGCGTCACGATTAGTGATTTTGATTGTTGTTTTTTGTTCTTTTTTTATGCAGCATTGCAGGCAAGGTCAGGGTATTATAACAAATGGGAATGCTTGTTACCAGGTGGCTTTGCTTTAAATCCCAAATGGAACGAAGCAGAGAAGTATATATGTAATCCACTTTCAGGAGAGGTTCCAATGGAGTGTTTATCAGCTAAAACACTTAGTGGAAGATCGTTATGGAACTCTACAAACAGAATTACAATGTCTGCACCTCTTGTTTACTCTAATCATTCGCGACAAATCCATACAAAGAATACTACTATTGCTACACATGATGATATTGTTAATCATTTTCCAATTAAAGGTTATAATTTGAGTACTTGCTGCTGTTTTTTTCTAAAGAAATTGAAGAAAAAAGGTTGTTTTTGAGTTGGTTCAGGATTTTTTGTTTGTAGAAAATACAATGGAGGGCTTGTTGAGTACTAGAGATGTTGGGACTCAAAGCACTCCTCCTGACCTTAGTTCTTCATCAAGCAGTCCTAGTCCAGCTTCAACGCCTTCGATTACAGAGAGAAAGAGATGTGAAATACAAGGTGGAGATTCGCCTAATTGTAATTCAAAGTTGAAAGCTGAAGAACAGGTATGTTTTTCAAGTAATTTCAGTTCACGATACTCATTTATATTCACTATTTCAAGGTTGAAAGCTGAAGAACAGGCAAGTTTTTCTTGCTGACCAGTTTTGTCTCCTTCGCATTTCTGAACATAAGTTTTGACTGCTGCTTTTTTTTTTTAGCTGCTATTTCCCCTTCCAGAATCTTGATCTTTTTTTTATAACTCTGGCTATAAATTTTGATCTTCAGAATTTTAACATTAGTTGTTTCATCTATGATTTTCAGAAACATTTTTCTGGCACGAAAAACTCTTTTCCTGCTTTCTTGTTTTTCCATTTATTTACTTCACGAGGTAAAAAGAGATTGCAAATTAGAGCCTCTTTTGGATGTTCAACACAAGTGAAAAGCAATTCTCAAAGGAGATTATCTACACTACCTTTTCTCCCTGCCTTTGTTCTCTAATCACACATGAATTCCTCCTGTGTTCTTTAGCGCTCCTCTTCTCTTTGTTGTATATGGTGCCACTGAAGATGCTTTCAATTCCTTGTTCTTTTTTGTTTCTTTACTTTTGATTCTTTGGGGTTCTCAATGAAAGTAGCATTTCACTGCCTCTTTTCCTTCTTTTTGGACATAATAGCCTGTGTTTCAGGGCTGGATCACAAAATAGTGGTATCATGGGATACAAAAATTCTACATGATTGCTATTATCATTTACAATGAAGACACGCCACTAGTGGATCTTGACATTACAGCGTTGTAGTAAACTTGTACAAGCAAGTTTGGATAATGTGACACTGACACCTCTTTAGTCTTTGCAATCTTTAGGTATTGTGGTGTGATACACTGAATTGAATGGTATTGGTAAAATAATGACTAATACAGTAATACTCTTCAGGTGCTCATAGCCATATAGTCTTATTCCATGGTAAATGTCATGTTAATTTTGATAAGTCTATACACATTAGTGGCTAGTTGTTAGAGTTAGAGGGGAGATGCTTAGTATTCAGCCATGGTAGAGGGTTTCTGAGACATTAAGATAATCACATTTGTTATCCTTATAGGACAATAATTATGGAGAAGTCTTTCTTATTTTAACCCATTATTATACTTGGGCTACATAACTATCCTTGTTTTGATCCTGGCTGCTAGCCTGCAACACTGTGTATTATTCTGTAGCAATATTGGCGAGTCAAAACACTCAAGTAGGCTGAAGTACTAGATTCTTGTTACTTTTAGAAATAATTTTTTTGATGAAGTAGCTTAATATTTCCAAATTTGGCAAAACCAGATACAAAATCATAATGGAAAAAGGAAAGGCTGCCATATAGATGATGACACAATGGTGCATAATATGATGAATGCTTGGGAAGATGCAGGTCCAGGTGAGAGGAACAAGAGGGAAAGAAGAAACGACGAAAAGAGAGAGTAATAAAGAGGAAAAGCAGGAAAAAAACGATGAGCAAGTGTGGAGGTGCAGCATCAGCAAGCAAGGTGGATGCTTGTCATGGATGAGAAAAAGGCACAGGGAGAAGAGCAAACCAAGAAAGAAGAATATTTTCTTTTTAAACTTGAAGGGCGCTAAAAAGGAGAGCTAGAGATGGTAAAATAGTAAATTGGATTGAAGGGGTTTCAAGATTCTCTCTTTGAAGAGATTTTGTACGTGGGAGGTGGGATTAATTGACGGCAACCATGAATGGACAGAGATGAAAGACAGTGTCCTACGTTGGTCGTGTTTTTTTCCATGAGTCTTTTGTTGTAGTTAGTGATGTAATGTTTTGTTCCTTGTCTCTGAAAATGGTTGACAGCTTTTGGGTTCACGTGCACTCCTTCGTTTACGGCTTTAGAATGGAAAGATTCTTCTTTCTCCTCCTCCACACACATAGAACTCACCAATTAATAATTCATGGGAAGAATTTTACCCTTCACCTGTTTGAAGATGAATAGATATATGATTGATGAAGAAACATCGAGAAAAAATGAAAATGAGATGTCATTCATTTCATGTCTGCTCTTGTTTTTATTACAATTATGCAGCTATACATCATATACAACTCAAAAAGTCCTCTTATGGGATATTTTTAAGAATACCTTTTTTATTATTATTATTTTTATCTCGAAATATAAAAGACGTATACAATAAAGATAAAAAGAGCAATGTTTTTCAATATTTGTATTTTAAAAATATAAAATTCACTCTAAAATATACCCGTCTCAGTTTCTTCAATCAAACATGTTTCCATGTATAAAACTCAAGTGTTTAACAACCTACATAGTTAAAATCAATGAACAAATCCTTTAACACAAGAAAAGAGAGTTCTAACACTCTCTATCGTCCTAAATTTGTGTCTGAGATTCTCTAAACTAGTGGAAGACTTGCGGTGATTTGTTTATGTTACAGCAGCTTTGTTCTTTCTTAGTAGTTTAATATTGCTTTAAAAATGACTTAATTGCTAGAATATGCATCAGGCCAATTCATAATCATTGCGCAAACTACTATATATACATATATAATCTTGTTTGCTCAATGCAACTTGATTTTCTTCAGAAAAATTGTCATGCAAGTCATTGGGACCATTATGCATGGAAATGTATTATGCTAAGAAAATGGGAAATTACATTGCAATCTCATTCGACTCTTTCTGAAAACACTTGCGCAAAAGCTTCAGTATACTCTGCATGAATTGCATTTATTTCTGCTTTTTTGCAGAAAGAAAAAGAGTTAGCAAGCAAGAGGTACACTAAAGAACATTGTTTTTCTTAAGTTCACTTCAAGTAGGTGAAACCATAACTAACAATACATAGGTAGAGGTGGCTGCCAAGAGGATCATAATAAGAATTTTAGGTGACGAGGGAGCAGTGCGGCTAGGCATCTAGAATTTAGCAATCTCTTCGCATTGAATGTAGGGGGGTACCTTATGGTGAAAACCCTGTTAGGTTTGCACATTGCTTACAGAACAGATTTGTGTAAAACGAATTTCTTCTGGCTTTCATTTGAGATTACATGTAGCATGTATATGTTTCTCCAAGATGTTATGGTTTACAAAAAAAAAAAAAAGAGAAAAAGAAAAAAATAGTGACAAACTAAATCTAAACATCGTTACACAAAATTTTCACAAGGGAGTATATGTGTATGAAGAAAAGACCAAGCAGATAGCAGAGCGAGATGATACCACGAAGCACTTCATGAAGGTGATGCGTTGGCGTTTAAGTTGGAAATAAGTCGAACTTCGTATAGATTGTTTTCTCCTTTCCCTGCAAATCATTATTGATTAGCATGACTCCGCAATTCACTACATAAAGAATTCCAAGCTGTTCCTTCCTTTGAAAGCTTTCCAAAAGCATATGTTTACACCAAAGCATTAAATGTAGCTCTTACCAATTTCAGCTGTGATATCTGGTCCAAAGAATGAAGTGAATTTTCCCTGAGAACATTATTTGAGATTAAAGAATCAGCATGCCATTATTCTTTAATCTCTTCTGAAATTAATGATATAAATGCAATTGCAAGGTGGAATTCAAGACAACCAAGAACTCTTACACAAGCTTTATAATAATTATTTTTTATATAAATTTTAGCAAACACTAAAATGCTTAACTTTTAGTGAACCTCGTGCAATTTTTACCTGTCTTTTTTCAAAGTCTGACAGCTGCAAAGCCTTTGACTCGAAGACCAGGACTAGACAGTATTTACCATCCTCTGTGACCTGCGACAAGGTATGATACGATCAAAATGATATGATACGAGTCAACAAAGAGTCTCATTCACATATCTGAACAGTATTTAGGAGGCAAAGATTGGTTCAACTGGTTTCGAGGTATAGTTCTCCAAAATCATTTTAGTTACAGAGTCAGTCAGAGAGAAAGAGAACAAAACGGCTATTTTTATTTTAAAAAAAGAAGTTATGCGTCCACCTATCAGAAAAAACCTAGCAGCATAGTGAAACAGACATCAAAATTTCAGGGTTCTAAGCAATTCAACATCTCTTGACTAATAAATTATGCTTGTAGATGACCAATCAAAAGCATCTGGTGAACCATCACATAAGTTGCATTCCAAATATATGACCCAAGAAGTTGCAGCTAATGACAGTGTCCATCAGAAAGTTCTTTCAGGATACAACAATCAGTATGTTTTGTTTTTAGAGTTTAATATGTATTGAAGGAACATACTTCTTCACGGATCATCTGCAGAATAGGTGCATTCCGCCTCGGAATTCCTCCACCCTGAAATTCAAGGCAAAGCACATGATGATGAAGTTACAAGAACATGAATAATATATATTATCTCCTTTTTAAATAAATGCACCAAATACACAAAATGCCAGATCATATATCAGAATTCATATTCTCAGATGTAAGAGAAGTTCCTTTTCAATTCTTCGAGAAGAATTTGGTTTCACCTTGTCATCAATCAACTAGACTATATAAAAGGGTACATCAACCAAACAAATTCAAGCAATACTTTGTCAAGTGACCAGAAACTGTCCTGAGCTAATGTATCACGGCCAATGTTAAAGTTCACACACCACATGGCCTTCTGAAACAAATGCCTGGTTTGTAATGACTGAGCCCAAAAAATAATAAAGAAAAAAACAAAAGAAAAAATCCGGTAATCATTGGTTCTAGTCCCCTGTTCACAAGTATAAGAAAGGAAATTCTCTTCCCTAAGATGAGGTTTAAGGAATATTCATATCGCAGAAACCAGGAAGAGATTTTTCAAATGCGCATATTATCATACATCAGATACACATTTCTTTTTTCTAAAATTTTGTACACAAGCAGAATTAAAAAAGAAGTGTGAGCAGTAGAACCTAAGATGCCTTATTGCCTAGAATATACACTGCAGAACATGGAAGCATGAGAAAGTATGTAAGCAGGAGCTTTAAAACAAAATTAATCCAGTTTCATTGATCAAAAAGATAATCCAGAAAACATGCACCAGGTACTATTAAATTATAGTCATTTGTAGCATACCAGACCATACTGGAAAATTCGTTTCAATGCCTCGTCCAAATGCTGCTCGTCTCCATACCGATATCTTATAACATCATTCCTGACCTGATTAAAGAGAAACAAAAAAACATAATTCCAGATGTCACCCTATATTCAAAATGTGAAAGAGTATGCTATGCTTCATAGTTGTGCAAGCATTATCATAGTATAGACTACATCTGGTAAAGGCGTCTGCAGTCAGCACAAGAACAGGCTATTTTATGGAAGAGCAAAGCAAAATGCTACAAGGTTTTGCATCATTGCATAAAACAACTACATAGCACAACGTTATTACAGGAAGAAACTTCACAATGAATATTATATTATCCAACAATATATTACAAGTCTGAAAGGGATGCCACGTTAAATCTTTAACTCTCTAGAGCATAATATACTGATGCACATTAATCCTGAATTTTAGAGATGCTAAAATATTGGCAAGGAAGGAGTAATGAAGCTCTTAATTTAGGACTTCGAAATTGGTCCAGCATTAAGCAAAAATTGTCCCTGTTTACCTTAACCACACACCAGGTCAAATGGAATTGGGATTGTGAATAAAGTCAAACATATGACTCAAAATAATACCATGATGGAAACTAATCGGCTAAGAAAAATTTGTTGAAGAAAGCTAATATTCACCCTAGTATGAGAAGACTAAATCTGGATGAGATGTCCAATCATATTATCAGATTTCCCAAGCTAAGTCCCTAGAGTTAGGAGTTTAATTAGAAGAAATCTTAGAATAAATAAGAAAAAGAGCTAATTGAAATTAATTTCCGACATTCTGTGTCCAGATGCTGAAAATACCTGTTTAAGGATTGGAGTGGCACATTTTTCTCTTAACATCTCAGCATCGGAATAAGTCAAGCATGGCACTGGCTTCAGTTCTGCATACTGCACAGCAGTAAAAGGATACCACTTAAATAAACCGTATATGTCATTTAATTTAAGCGCTCCATTATGGTTTTTAAAGCCTCCCTTTGAAAGCAAATCTAAGGAACCATCTGTAACCAGACGCACATAGGCAGATATCAACTTAAGGAAACAGGTTATGCAAAACAAACACGAATAACAAATATGTTTCAAGAGGTCTACATTATTTTTTGTACTTGCTACCTTAATCTCCAAATGATCTCCAATAAGAAAATTAAAAATACAGAATAAATAGTCTATGACATGAGTGTCATAAAATCCCAGTCATGAGGAAAAGAAAACTTTTACCTTGAGAGCCATACCAATTATTGCAAGAGGGAAGCCATATGTTAGCATTATCGCCGACCATTCAGATCCTGGAAGGATGTTAAAGTAAGCCCCAAAACCATACCTGTAAATCAAGCACAAATCATGACCAGCAGTCACTTTAGATTACTTGGGTACAATCAAAGGGAAAATAACTCACGACAGGAGCGAAATCCCAAAACCCAGTCCAATAACACCAAATGAGACCTGCAAACAATAGAAAACACTATAATTTCATTAATCAGAACATATAGATGAGGACGCTAAAACTTATGCAGCAAGGAGGCATGCGTCAAGTCTTAGCCAAAGCATATTCAGATAGGTGATTAGACTAAAGAAGATGAAGGGAATGTTTGGCTATTAGTTATCACTGGGAGCTTTCCAACAAAACTATAATGCACAATAAATGGCTCCCCCAAAAACAAACTCTGCATCCCATTAACCTTGAACTATGGAAGACAATCACTGCTCTGATCAACAGAGAACAACACAAGTGACAAAAGAAGTCAGAGTGTTAGCATCTAGGAATCTAACCCAAAAGCATACCAGTGCTTATCCTTAAAATATGGCATTACACAACACCTCTGATCACCTATTAACAAAACTACAGTTTACGTACTTGACAATTACAACAAATGAGTGTAGCCCAACCACCGCTTATAGTGTAATGAACAACAAAATACAACAGTTGGAATAAGAATTAGTCAACAAGCACTTAACAAATACTCTTTTCGCATTTGCAAATGATAATACTCATATCACCTTGGACTTAAACCCCATAAAGGTAAGAAAACTGTTCGTTCCTATCAAACAGTAGTTGTAATTTCTAGGCCTGAAGGAGCAAACATTCTACAAAGCCTCCTTATCTCTTCACAAATCTCATTTACAATTCAAAGTAATGATAGTTAAGTTTATTCTCTGGAAGTTGCCTTCCAATGCCGAATACCAAATTGCAAAATTTACTCTAAAAATCCCAACATAATGCCTAAAAACCATCATTTATCAGCATCTTATTTTCTTATACAATTTTCATAGAAACAAGTTTCTAGTTTTGGTAACCCCATTACTCTAAATTGATAAAATTGGCAAACCACAGCAACAAATTACTAAAAAACAACAACTTCAAATCTATAACACCTAAACCCAATCCCTTGACGCCAATATGTTCTTTAGTTAATCAAAAACCAATTACTTATGCAAATATTATCATAAACAGCAGTAAAAACCTCAACTTTAGAAAAAAAAAAATGGCACAAACATGAAATGGGTCTATTTCACTTAAATTTTTACAACGAATTTAATGAAGGAAATCAATTCGACATAAATTAAAACCAGACAAAAAGAAAAGAAAAGAAGAAGAAGCAAAAAGATTAATACCTTAGCAAGAGAGAACTCATCATCAGTGACAATAGTTTTGGAAGCAGTAGTAGTAGAAGAAGGAGAGGCCTGGCTTGAATCAGCAGCTTTGGTTACAAACACAAGCTTAACTCTGTGGGGTTGTTTAGAACTCAATTTTGGTGGTGAAAAAGAATGTACAGAGAGAAAGCAGCAACCTTTGTTGTTGTTGTTGTTGTTATTACAAAACCTTCCAAATTGGACATCATACTTGAAAATGGCTGTTCTTGTTGTTGCTGTTGCAGCTGGTGATGATATTATTGCTGTCATTGGGTACTGATCGATTGATTTTATTAGTTTGTTTCTAACTCTAAAAATTACAGGATTTTTTCTTCTGTTTCTTCCTTTGACTACGCAGAATGAATATATCTGTTTTTTTTTTTTTTTGGAGAGAATAAGAATGAGAGGTTACAGTTTGATGATCCCGAAACTGAAAAGCCAAGTTTCAACCGCCAAATCTATTGTTACGTGGCACCATTCCTTTCTCTACTTTCTTTTTTCTTTCCTTCTTCCAAAAAAAAAAGGGCTATCCTCGGACCAACTTGAACATCAATATATATAATATTTTTTTAAAATGCTTGTGCCCAAGTTTAATAAATCAAGAAAACGTACGTGTATTGCTAAGAAAAAGAAAATGCAAGAGAAAGGAGGCTAGGTTTCGATTAATTCAAAAAGAATGACTGTTGTCATTCTTTCAACAGATGGTTGAAACACAACATTTCATTAAGCAGTATCCATCACAACATTTTGGTTCCAAGAGTTAGTTGTGTTAGTGTTCTCGTTAGTTACTGACAGTGCCGCGTATTTGCCTAGAATAAAGGATGGTATTGTCATCTCGAAGAACAACTCATGATATGTAATCTGTAAATGTTTTAGTGAAGATGTTTTCATGATTGATAAAAAAAAAACTTGGTTAAGATAGAAGTTTATCAAGATTAGTTAACATTATTTTTTATGTAATCATCTAATTAATTTATATTATTTAAGAGTAAATTCAGATAGAATAGAAAAAATTATTCAAAAATAACTTTATCAGTGGTTATGTAAAACATGTTAGCATTTTGTTACCAACATGACAAATTAGAAAATTTAAAGATTATCTTTATCCTTATCACATAAGACATGTATATAAAAAAAAAGTGTGTCATTTGCTTTAGATGAGAGTTTCAGAATGTAAAAACATCAATTACATTGAATCAAGTGTGCTAACTAGCCAAGGAGTTTACACAGAGTTTCATATCACATATTCTTGACACACGAGGAGTGTGTAGAAAATTCTCGAGGAGAATTGGTCCCTAAAAAGTTGGAGAGCCTACAGACTCCTAGAGGGAGTTCCTGTGTGAACTGTTTGCAATTGGAGGTTCCAATTAGGATGACAATTGTTTGAAGATCGTCAGATGTATTGACAAGCTATTGTAATAGGAGACATAACCTGATTCACTTTCTCATCAAGTAAGGTAGTGTAGACACAAAGGGTTGTGTTCAGAGATACTTTTGTTGTAATTGTTCAAGCTAGTAAAAAAAATAGTCTATCCTGAGTTTGGTTGTCTCAGAGGGTTTTTTTTTCAAAGAGTTCTTCAAAAGGTTTTCCCTTCATAACCAAATACCTTGTGTATTTAAGTTTTCTGCATTCTTTTTTTATTTGGTTACTAATTAATGTTTGCAAAGTGTTATTAGATCATTTGTTAATAGGTGTTAAACAGAAAAAAAGACTTTCATAACAGAATTTTACAAAACGAATATTATGGAAGTTATAATGAATTAAGGCACTCTCTCTCCATTTTTCTTCTTCTTTCTTGCTTGCAAACTCGCTGCCGTTGTGTAGCAAATTTACTAATTGTTCTTCTTCTCAAATAAAACTTCTGTATACTTTCCAAGTAGGTTTTATCGAAATCCAGATCAATGCAAGTGGTATCAAAGCCCCTCATTTTTTTTATTGGTGAAATGGCCCTTGAAACTCAATCCTAAGACCTTAAAAGATTAGATGATTCTCTTGAATCTGTTACAAAAGTATGAGCACATGGTGAAGATACTGGATTTCTATAATAAAAAACTAGATAATACCAAATTTAATAAAGAAGCTAGGCTAGGTGAGTTGATGGGTCTCATTTAAGGTCTTTCCTATCAATACACATTGATCCTACAAAACCTACAACAAAATGTTGTTGAGTCTAGTTCCATTAAGGAAAGGTTGAATCTACATAATGAAGATTTTGCTGTTAAAACTTGTAAGTCTTGTGATAAAGGGTAACAACACTACAAGTCACATAAGTTAAAAAGAAATTTTTCTTATTTTAATGGCGAGGATGTACACAAATAGTTGTATAAATATAACTAATACTTTGATATGTAAGAGATCCATTATTCTAAGAAATTTAAGTTAAATTTCTATTATATAGATGGTAGAGTCTTATATTGGCATCAAAACTACACTAGAAACTTGAGAGATCATGAGATAACATATAAGGAATATGTGGAAGCTCCATGTGTTAGGTTTGGGTGTTAGAGGGACTCATTAGAGGAGCTAATGAATCTGAGACTATAAATCCCTGGTAAAAAAATAAAAACATTCAAACTCTCGCGTTTGAAATATATGAATAATTTAAATAAATAATAATAAAATATAGGAAGAATATAAGATGAAAAAATGGAAAGTATAAAATTTTATTTGGTGTATTCATCCAAACAAATTAATTGGGAACCTGTATATGGAAATTAGGAACCATGGTTTAAATTTTTAAAATTATAGCGGAATTCTAACAAAAATAAAATAATTGAATGATAATTGGGAGAGAAAAAATAGTTTTTTTTATACATTTAAGTTGGAATAAAGTTATCAATAAGTTAAAAAAAAAGAAATCTAATAGTCACCAGGTTAAATATTGAAAGAACACGTCACTAAAGAATGAGGGTAATTTTGGAAATGGAGCAAAAAATTCTCTTTTTTCTCTCATTGAAAACTCGATGACCAGTACATAGGGAGAAATGAAGTAAGCTTTGAGTTTTTATCCTCGTTTTTTTTCATTTGAATAAAGAGTGGGGGAGTTAGGGATTGGGTTTCTTTTCTAGTTTCCTTATAAAACCAAGTGTGTGGGATAGTTTTTAGGAGAGAGAAAGTGAAGAACTAGTGAGAGAAGTAAGGGAAAGTGAAGGAGGAGGGATAATTGAAGGAGAAACTTGCTATAAAAGTATTAAAGGAAGTTCAAAACTCTCAGGGTAAGATACTATACCTCTCTAATTTTAGCAATTTTATATATGAGCCTATAAGGAAAGGAAGTTGTGAATTTTTATTTTAGAGTTTTTGGAAAATTTTGGGAAAAATAGTAAAGCAATTGTAAATTGTTAAATTGGGGTATAAGATGAGCCTAACTAGTGGAAATATGAAAGTAAACTCAATAAAACCCTAGGAAAAATAAAGCCTATAGGGTCGCCCATAATAGAGAAAAGAAAAATAGAAAAGGGTTGAACTATTTGAATAATGTGCAATTGTTAGAATTAACTAGTAGTTCCGTGTGTGAAATGGTGTTTTGGAGAAAAATTATGGGTAAGAAATACATTAGTATTGATTAAATGTAATGTTATGCTATATACTGGTTATGTGCTGGATAAGTGCTAAATAGGTGCAACGTGTGTGCATGATAGGTGTTGATTAGATGTAATACATGTGCTGAATAAATACTGGTTGAATGTAATGTATGTGCTAGATAAGTGTCGGTTAGATGTAATGTGTTGGATATATGCGCTAGTTTAAATTGAATTTTTTCAAGGGTGTGTATAGAATATGATGGATAATATGTTGGAATTCTATGATTTCTTTTATATATATATATATGAGGAAATGATTGTAAAAGAATGAATGAAATGAGTGTTCATATTGTTGAATAAATGTTATATGTAAGGAGTATAAGAAATAAAAGAGAATGGGTAATGTAGTGTAAGGAAAATTGATAGTATGACATATAGTAATATGTTAAATTTAGGAAATTATTTGAATATCAATAGGAATGTGAAATCAAAGTGTGTTGATAGTATTAAGGAAAAAAAAAATTAAGAGCAAAAAAGAGATTAATATGGATATAAATTACATGTTAATGTTTGTGGGAGCAATATATGTAAATGGACAAGATGTGCTTAATAAAATTAAATATTTAAAAATTGAATTGGTGAGATTTTGATAAGGATGTTTCTTGTGAATAAAAAGCGCATCGGGGCAGGACCTATTATAGAGGGATTACGTTTGAATGGTGGTTCAGATAGGCATCAAATACCTTAGCTGTGGATTTTATTAATTCACAATTGTACTAACTAAGTCTTTAAATGTTTATTGATATACTCGAATATGAGAATATAAATGTATAAGTGGTTTTAGTGTGTCAGCTATAGGAGCGACGCTAACAAATATAATGTAAGGAAGATTATACATTCTTAAGTTAACCTAGGTTTAAGCTGTTAACTAACCGCAAGAGCAAGAGCTGTTATTAAACGTAATGCGGGCCATTGTTACTCAATTGTTTAGCTTGCCCCAAGAGTGGAGGATTGAGGGTCATCGTTATATAAATTATCTAGTTGGCCACATGAGCAGGATGTAATATTTTGGGCTATGAGAGAGCTAGTTGTAAGTGCGAGGGCTATCATTATGCAAAATTGGTTTGGAAAGGATTATATTGAGGACATTGGTTCAGGAAAATAAGATAGTTTGTACATGTATTCATTTTATGGTCTACGATTAAATGTAAATATAATTAATGGTATACTTGACATTATTTTAAATATATATTTTAGGTTCTTATCATCCACCCTAGGAGTGATTGTTAGTTTTAGTATATAGATTTTGTGTTAGGTAATATTTTGTAATTTTTCAAACACAATATGTAATTAATCTTATATATGTTTTTAGATGTATTCCTAGTTATTGTAAATAAATAGTTAGTTTGGATAATTATGGTTTTAGATATATGTTACTTTAAAATGGTTGTAATCAGAAGTAATGTAGTTAGTTTAAAATTCATGTAATCTAATAGTATATTCATGTTTGAACCGATGCATCCGATAATTATATGATTAATGTGAAATTAATTTTTTAGGAAGGATTGAATGGTTAGCTAAGGCCATGAATGATTTTATTTATGATAGTTAACATATGTTGAGATGAAAATGTGGAATATTTTTGTTGTGACAGAATATGAAAATTTTAGGGAGAGCTTTCTTATAGGGAAACTCTATTGAAACTTCGTTAAAAAAATGGAAAATCTTCTCCTTGATAAATTTAGAGTCTATTTAATTGAATGTTACTCAAGAATGAGGTATCACCCTACATTTTGCAAAATAGGATGGTTTTAAAATGTGTGTATGTGTGTGATATACCATGAGTTTATATTTAATATTGATTAAGAAAACTTGGGGTGTTACAAAGACAACTTGTAAGTCTTGAGATTTATATATAAGACTTCGATATTTTATGGAACATGACTGAAATCAATGAAAAATAAGACATAATGTTCTTCATTAGAGGATTAGAAGTAAAATCAAGAATTTAGTCAAGATATTTGAATAAAAAAAAACTTAAAACAAGCTTACAACCTTGCTCATCTACAGGACAACACACTATTTTATAGACGATCATACAATAACCAAATTAAACAATCCACACAAACCACCCTACAAACTACCCAAACAAAACTTTATCCTTTCAAGAATCACTTTAGCGTAAACCCACTAAACAATCACACACCAACATATAAAACCTACCAAATCATTAAAAACTAGGGAGTTAAAGAAAATGAGAGTTAAGAGCCTATGTTTCTAGTGTGATGACATGTTTATACCTGGATATAAATGTAAGAACAAGAAACTAATTCAAACAAACTATATTCATTATGCATAGTGGAATATGAGGAAGATAATAAAAAAGGCGAGAATGTTGAGGAATAAGCTAATTCAGAGACAATCATACCTCTCATTTCCCCTCAATACCTTGGAAGGTATAATGAGGTACCATACCTTGAGGGTAATTGATAGAAGGAGTAAACACTTAATATTTATCTTAGTTGACTCAGATAATATCTATAATTTCTTAAGAACAAAATTAGCCAAGAAGTTATAATGTGATTTTAAAATTTATTAAGCCTTTAACAATTGAGTCAACAAATGATAGAACTATGTATTGTATTGCAATATGTTATAACTTTAAGTGGAAAATATAGATGGTAGATTTTATGGTTGTTGTCTTTGTTGTTGATCTAAACAACTATGACATGATACTTGGTATTTAATGACTAGTTATGCTAGGAAACATAGTATCAGATTATACAGAGTTGTGGATGTATTTTACTTGGCAAGGTCAAGAAGTAGTGCTTAAGAGGGACATGACTACCAAACTACAGATTATTATGCTTAAACAATTAAATGGCTCATTAGATAGTCCATCATAACTTACAGAGGTGAGCTTGTGTAGTTTTATTATTTTAGAGGATGCTAATAATATGATGTGTTCTATGTTGTCCACCCTACCTCTTATTGAGGAAAAGAATACTGCTTTAGAGGAGTTATTAAAATACTACTAAGAGGTGTTTAAGGAGCCAGAAGGGTTACCTTAAACCAAAGGCCATGATCACACCATAGCACACAAAAAGAGCTCAACATATTAACTTAAGACCATACAGGTAATCTGGAACACGAAAGAATATGGTGGAGAAAGTGGTTAATGAAATGATGGAATCAAGGGTAATTCAACTAAACAACAACCTCTAATGACTCTAATTAAGAATAAAGATGGTTCATGAAAGCTTTGTATAAACTATAAAGCCCTTAATAAGCTAACAATTAAGGATAAGTTTTCTATACCCTTGGTGGATGAGCTATTAGAAGAATTGGTTGGTGCAACAATGTTCTTTAAGGTGGATTTGAGGTTTGGATACCATCAAATTAAAATGGCAAGGCAAAATATTTTTAAAACATTATTCAGAACTAATAATGGACACTATGAATTCCTTGTGATGCCTTTTGGGCTAATTAATCCCCCATCTATATTTTTAAGATTGATAGAAAAACCTCAACCTAGAGATAACTATGTACCTATAAATTAAAAGTATTGGAAATTGAACTTGGACCTGTTGATTATAGAGTATAAAGAACCCGAAGTATGTGAATATGTCACAAGCTCAATTATACGTTGATAAATCAAACTTGTTTTTCATCCCAACAAAGAGAAAAATATTGCATAATGAAAAACACAAGTTTATCCAAAACATCATGGCTACTGGATTTTGCAGCAAAGAAAATAATATACATTCCTCCTAAATAAGCCTAATAGATCATAGACCTAAGGCCCAAAATAAAACCCAACAAAAACTGAATTCCAAAAAA
>Ga0325405_1002979_pt1 | contig 17493 bp, 14 predicted proteins | sample PopdelMetagenome_21_FD_205663 | JGI IMG/M metagenome (GOLD analysis project Ga0325405, IMG submission 205663) | Populus deltoides microbial communities from Bellville, Georgia, United States - Xylem-Control-R2 | ecosystem: Host-associated > Plants > Phyllosphere > Stem > Wood/Secondary xylem...
CTTTCAACACTGACCCTCCTTCCAAAACCACCACAGACCACCATCACCGTCCCATCTCTTCAAACTGAAACCACTCACCCAGCCTAAGCCTCCACCTATCGCAGTCCTGCACCCAAACCTTGTGTCTCCGAACCAAACCAAACACTCAAACCAAAACAGCACCAGCACAGTTGCCTCTCCATTTTCACAATCATCAACCACCCACGGCTGATCCAGCAACAGCAGCCCCCCGTCGTGACAGCCACCCATCCATTTGTTGAAAGGTAAGCTGATTACTTGTTTTTGATAGCAGAGAAGAAGACTCAGCAGGTAGTAGCGAGAAGAAAGAAGAAATGGAAGAAATTCTGTTAAAATAGTTAAAGAAACAGTTAAAACAGTTATGGCAGTTATAGTCAGTTTTTTCTGTTAATTTCTGTTACAACCGTTTCTTACATATGTAAGAATCATAGCCCTCCATTAATGGATGGATGAGATGATCTTGATTCCTAAAATAATGGAATCACTTACATGCAACGTGTATAAAAGCAGAGTTGCTGCATAAATGAAAAATATGAAATTCTTCTCAATCTTCTCTGCAAAACGTAAATACAGTTCTCTTCTAAATACTGTCAAGAAATAAACATGGTATCAGAGCTCACAAACTGATTCCTAAGAGGGGCATAACTATGAAAAACAGATTGATTAAACTGTTAATTACTCAAAAATGGTAGGATCAAGCTCTACTGGAGGAGATTTAAGAACTCCACAGTTCAATGGCACAGATTACGATTTTTGAGCTGTAAAGATGGAGACAATCCTCATAGCATTCGATCTATGGGATGTAATAAAAGCTGGAATACAATCTCATCAATCACCTGAGGTTGCAATTGGATCAGGCGATGAAGAGAGTGAAGCTGAGCAACCTATATTGCAAACATCCATTACATCCAGAGAAGATAAAATCAAGAATGCAAAGGCATTAAACCTCATACAAGGAGCATTAACAGACGACCTTTTCCCATGTATAAGAAATGAGAAGACTGCAAAGGGAGCTTGGGACATCTTGATAAGAGAATTCAGAGGAGATAAAAAGGTTAGAGCTGTAAAACTTTAAGCTGTGAGAGCTGACTTTGAGTACGTGAGAATGACAAAAAGTGAAAGTCTATATGGATATCTAGCTAAATTCTTTGCAATTGTGAATAACCTGAAATCATTAGGAGAAGATGTATCAAAAAACAGAATTGTGCAGAAACTGCTAATGAGTCTAAGCAGAAGATATAAGTCCATTGTGTCAATCATTGAGGAGACACAAAATCTTGATGTTCTAAGAGCAGAAGAAGTCATTGCTTTTGTTAAAGTCTATGATAAGAGGGAGGATCTACATGATGATAGGGATAAGCTAACAGGAACAGAGAAAGCCGTTAGCAGTTTAAAGGTTGGAAACAATCAAGCCTACAGCTCACACAAGGGTTTCCAAGGCAGACCTTCTCAAAGATGGCAATCACAAGACAGGAAGGGATCAAATTCATTTCCAAACAGAAACTTAAGCACCTACAACAATCCTAACTGGAATAACATTGCTTGGGGAAGTAGTCAAGCGAGTGTAAAGCCACAGTGTCAAGTCTGCCAAAAGTAACATTTTGGTTATACAGACACAAAGGAAAACCAAGATGTGGAAGATGTAATCGGTTTGGCCACATTGTAAAAGACTGTGAAAGTCACACACAAACAACTAGCAAATTATGCAAAAGAAGAGAGAACATCCACTGGAACCATGTTCTATGCTTGCCATTCTGCAAGCTTGCAAGATAGAAAGATATGGTTTGTGGATAGTGCCTGCAGCAATCACATGACCTCTAAAGAATCTGAACTAATCAACATCGATAGAACAGTGACCTGCAAAGTAAAGATGGGCTCAGGAGATCTTGTGCAAGCAACTGGAAAAGGCACATTGGTTGTGGAAACTCAGCATGGAAAAAGATATATAAAAGAGGTACTGCTTGTTCCCGGATTGGATGAAAATCTATTGAGTGTTGGCCAGATGATGGAGCATGGTTATTATATCCTCTTTGGAGGTAACAAAGCAGTGATATTTGATGATGAAAGCCTCAACAATGTTATTGCAATAGTGACCATGGGAGGAAATCATGGCTTTCCACTTTCACTTGAGTCCATCACACCTGCAGCAAGAAAAGCTTCAGTGACTGAGGACTCCTGGACATGGCATGAAGACTGGGACACTTGAACTTTGCTAGCATGAAGAAGATGCAGCAGAAAGAGATGGTATGTGGACTTCCTGTTCTGAGAGAAGTAGAAGATGTATGTGCAGGCTGTGCATCAGGTAAACATCACAGGGAGAAATTCGACAAAAAACATGCGTGGAGAACAAGCTATCCACTGGAATTAATCCACACTAATCTGTGTGGACCAATGCAGAATGAGTCTGTGGGAGGGAACAGATACTTCATCACATTCATTGACGATTACTCAAGAATGTGCTGGGTATACTTCCTCATAAACAAATCTGATGCACTAAATGTGTTCAAGAAATTTAAGGCATTTGTTGAGCTGCAAAGTGGATATAAACTGAGGAAGCTGAGAAGTGACAGAGTTGGAGAATATACCTCAAATGAGTTTGAAGAATTTTGTGCAAGACAAGGAATGGAGAGGCAGCTGACAGTTGCATACTCCCCTCAACAGAATGAAGTTGTAGAGAGGAGAAACAGAACAATTTGTGAAATGGCAAGGTCCATGCTGTTAGAGAAAGAAATGTCAGTAATCTTCTGGGTAGAAGCTGTGAATACAGTTGTGTATATTCAGAACAAATGTTATACAACATCAGTCATTGAAAAGACTCCATTTGAAGCCTTCACAGGAAGAAAGCCAAGAGTCAAGCATCTAAAGGTGTTTGGTTGCTTATGCTACACTCACATCCCATCATCACTAAGGCAAAAATGGGATAGCAAAACTGGAAAGGGAGTGTTTGTTGGATATGGTAGTTGTGAGAAGGGGTATAGAGTATATGACCTGAAATCTAAAATGATTGTTCTCTCAAGAAGTGTGATTTTCAGTGAAGATAGAGCATGGAATTGAGAAAGAAATCTGACGAGCCAAAATCACTTGTCTCTCAATCTTGAAGAAGGTGAAGTTGAAGGTGAAAATTCTGTAGAACACCTTGCTGCAGCTCAACCCAATAATATTGAACACTACCATCAAAATTCTACAAGTGGAGAGTTAGCTGAGAATATTGACAGTGATAACAGTCAACAATCTTCACCTAGCTCTACTCCATTAAAATTGAAAACCTTGCAAGATATATATGCAAGGTGTCACATGTGTATCATAGAACCTGAAAACTATCAAGAAGCTTTTAGAGATAAAGCTTGGCAGGAGGCTATGAAAGAAGAATTGGAAGTGATAGAGAAGAACAATACTTGGGAATTGGTGGAGAGACCGATTGATAAACTTGTGATAGGAGTGAAATGGGTGTAGAAAACTAAGCTTCATCTTGATGGAACAGTACAGAAACACAAGGCTCGCCTTGTAGCAAAAGGATATGCACAGAAATCCGGAATTGATTACAATGAAACCCTTGCACCAGTAGCAAGGCTGGACACAATCCGGACTCTCATTGCACTTGCAGCACAGAAGGGATGGAAGTTGTTTCAGTTGGATGTTAAGTCAGCATTCCTAAATGGTGTCCTCAAAGAAGAAGTATATGTTGAGCAGCCTGAAGGGTTTGAAGTCACGAATGTAGGACACAAAGTTTACAAACTAAAGAAGGCCTTGTATGGATTAAAGCAGGCACCGAGGGCCTGGTATAGTGAGATTGATGCATACCTCTCTATGTGCAAATTCAAAAGGAGCACAAGTGAGGCTACTCTGTATACAAGGTCAGACTTGGAAGGTAATTTGATCATTGTCTCAATCTATGTTGATGACATTGTTTACACTTGCAGTAGTGAAAGGCTGCTTAGTGAATTTAAAAGAGAAATGATGCAGAGGTATGAGATGTCTGATCTTGGGCTCCTTCATCACTTTCTTGGCATGGGAATACTGCAAACTAATCAAGGGGTATTTATTCATCAAGGCAAATATGCCAAATCCTTGCTTAGTAAGTTTGGACTTGATGACTGCAAACCAGTCTCCATTCCCTTGGCCACTGGTGAGAAACTGAAGAAGGTGGATGGGAGTGAGTTGGCTGATGAAGGACTTTACAGAAGAATAGTAGGGAGTTTACTATATTTGACAGCAATAAGACCTGATCTAATGTATGCTGCAAGCTTATTATCACGGTTTATGACTGGACCTACCAAGATTCACATGGGAGCTGTAAAAAAAATCCTAAGATATATGCAAGGAACTCTCAGCTATGGGATTGAATACGTAAGGGATCAATTAGCAACTCTTATTGGATTTTGTGATGCAGATTGGGCAGGAAGTGAAGATGATAACAGGAGCACTTCGGGCTATGCATTCAGCTTTGGAATTGGAGTATTATTTTGGTCCTCTATGAAACAGAACACAGTAGCATTATCAACTGCAGAAGCTGAGTATTTCTCAGCATCAGAAGCAACTGCTCAGGCCATTTGGTTACAGTTTGTGCTTGATGATTTTGGTGAAATGCAAGCTGAGGCAACACCCTTGTTTTGTGATAATATGTCAGCAATTTCAATGGCCAGAAATCCTATTTTTCATCAAAGAACTAGACACATAAACAGAAAGTATCATTTCATAAGAGAGGCTCTGCAAGAAGGAGTGATAAATATACAATTCTGCAGAAGTGAAGAACAACTTGCAGACATCTTCACAAAAGCATTGCCTAAGGATAGATTCAAGCAACTAAAGTTGAAGCTTGGAGTTAAACCAGTTAACAGCTTAGGAGAGGTTGTTGAAAGGTAAGTTGATTACTTGTTTTTGATAGCAGAGAAGAAGACTGAGCAGGCTGTAGCGAGAAGAATGAAGAAATGGAAGAAATTCTGTTAAAACAGTTAAAGAAGCAGTTAAAACAGTTATGGCAGTTATAGTCAGTTTTTTCTGTTAATTTCTGTTACAACCGTTTCTTACATATGTAAGAATCGTAGCCCTCCATTAATGGATGGATGAGATGATCTTGATTCCTAAAATAATGGAATCAGTCATAAATGAAAAATATAAAATTCTTCTCAATCTTCTCTGCAAAACATAAATACAATTCTCTTCTAAATACTGTCAAGAAATAAACACCATTCACCTCTGATTTCGGCCAAACACAGCTGTCCCTCCATTTTCTCCAGCAGCTCCACCATCCATGGCTGTTCCAGTAACAGCAACGCAAGACCTCATCCTCCCAACAAAAACCGTCACTTTCACCCCCATCCCTCCACCGTGGCCATTAGCCAACAACCCTTGTTCTAACCACCCCAACAATCCCATCACAAAGACTCGCCCTTTCCTCGTGACAGCAACGCTGTCCACAGCAACCCACGACAGTCACCACAGCCCAGCACCAAAACTAGTAAACCCAACCATCTCATCTTCCAAACCATCACATCTACACAACACCAGCAGCCTGCACAGAACCATTTCTCCCTCCCTCTCGGCTCAACTAACTAGCCACCGGGCAGCCACCCCTTAACAACCACAAGAACCATCCACAGCAGCGTCGCCCCTCCTGCCACCACCGCTCCAGTATTTCTCCCCTCACTAGCATAAAATCCCGATACCAATAACCCAAAATCAACATAAGCAGCCTCAAAGAAGGCGCAGCCACTTCAAAAGCCATTGGAAATAAATGGGTCACGGCTCAAATCTCATTAAAGCCAATAAAGGTAATAGCCCAACTCTTATTATCCATACAAGTTTAAAGCCTAAACTTTTTTTGTATATGGATCCAAAGCCCATTCTTAACAATTTTAATGTAATTTTATTTTAGGAATAATATTAGGTTTTTCTTGATTAAGTGTTAAGTAGAGTTAAACAAAAAAACCGAGAAACAGATTAAAACGAGAAAAAAAGAATTAAAAAAACCAAACTGTAAAAAAAACTAATTAAACCAATTAAAATTTTTGTAAAATTTTTTAGTTCTGTTCAGTTTCGGTTTCAGAAACCTGAAACCGGAAAAACCCTAACAGAACCGAATCGGTTTAATTAAGGGGGTACAATAAATAAAAAAAATGCATTCTAATTCTTAACCCTAGCGTCTAGACTCCAGCTATCCTTGCTTCTAATTAAGCCGCTCTCTCAACCCTCACAATTCATACTTTCACTCACAGATCTAACAAAATCAACTAATCAAGTTAATCCATCTTCATCTATAGCCAGCCACATCCCTCTCCCACACCATCTGTCGCACCCGACATCGCGGCGGCCCACAAATAATTCTAGATTATGAATTATGGAAAAAGAACAAATTTTTGGCATCTTATTCTTTTAGGGGAAAATGTCTTGTTTAAGGAGTCGCCACCTAGTATTATGGTCACTAGGAACCCTAACTGGTCAACAGAGATTCTATGGCTCGGGATTGGTTACGTAAAAAGGAAGATATTATCACCCCTTAAACGTTCTGCTTGAGGCAGACTGCATTGCTGGTTTTGTCTTAAATTACTAAACATTTATTCGCTTATGCTATGATGATTTATTTATAATATTCTTGACTCTGGCGCCAGTGAATATTCGAGCTCGAATAATTCCAACTCTGGCTTTGGTAAAAATTCGTAGCTACGAAAAAAATTAGATCAATATTTTTTATTCCTTACTCTAGCGCTAGTGAATAAATAAATAAAAATAAATTTATTTTTACGCATGCACATATTTTTTTTATTTTTCTAGTTAATAAAATAAAATACAACGAATAAAAATAATATAAATTTAAACCGGTATTTTTATTCCTAACTCTAGCGTCAGTGAATAAACCAATAAATTTACATTATTTTTATTCACGCATACATATTTTTTTTTTCTACTTTTTTTTATTTTTGTATTTTTTTTATTTTTTCTGTTTTTTCTATTTTTACTAGCCCAGTTTCAAAACTAAAAAAGAAGGTCGGGTCACTGGTCCAAACCAGTGACCCAGCTGGATGGCAGGCGTGCGTGCGTTACGCACGCCTGCCCAATGAATTACAATTCACTTGCTACAGTAGCAAGTGAATTATAATTCACTGCTACTGTAGCAGTGAATTGTAATGCAAAGGAGAGAGGAGAAGACTTACCAGTGGTCTGCTGCTCCTGAAGATGAAGACGAAGTTGAGGGCGGTCGGTGCTATTCCTCTTTTCTGTTCCTTCTTGGTGTTTCTCTAGTCTTCCTTCTCCCTGCCCTCTTTTCCTTTACTTTTATAGGTTCCTTCGTCTCCTCTGATCTCTCTCCCTCTCTCTACTGTGTTTTATTTCGTTCACTTTGTTTGCGTTTTAGAGACGAAAGCAAAGCTGGGAACGCTGGCTTTTTGCTCTTTCCTTTTCTTAGTCTGTGTTTCCGGTCCTCTCTTCCCCTGTGTTATTCGTTCTTCACCCCCTCGTCCTCACTCTCCTGGTTCTGCTCACCGTCTCCTGTTTACAGTATTCTCTCTTGGTCTCTCTCTCTTGTTTTCTCTCTTCGTCTCCCCTGGTTTTGTTTTTGTCTTTCCCCTCTCTGTCTTCTGGATTTTTTTCGCTCTCTCTCGGTTCTGTGATTCCCCCATCTGTGATTCCTCCTCCTGTTTATTTTTTCTTCGTCAGTTTCTGCCCTCCTTCACTCAGTTTCCCCAGTTTTTTTTTTTTTTTTGCCCCTGGTGTTCTCTCATCTTCTCTGGCTTTATAGCCAGAGAATGCCAAGCATCTCTACAATTGAAACGGCTTCAAAGCCATTACTGTAGAAACCGTTCCTGTGGAAGGAGACGAAGAAGGCGACGGCTGATTTCTAGAAACGGCGCCGTTTGTGTGGTGGGAATGGCCATTTGCAATCTAGTCACTGAAGTTTTGAAATCGTGTAATCAAGCCCCTGAATAAATTGTAATTGGACTCCTGCTTTTCGACGCTTTTTACAAACTAATCCTTGGACTTTAATCTGTTTTGCAATCGTACCCCCAATTAACCCCAAACTTTGATATTGCTTCAATTAAGTCCCTGATTTCATTAATTTAATTAAATCCAAAGTTCAATTAAGTCTAAAACTTATCGATTCTCCAATTAAACCCTTGATTGGATTAATTGGATTAATTCCAAAGTTTAATTAAATCCCAAAACTTCCAATCATGTTGCCTTTAACCCAAATTTTAACTCATTCTTCATTTATTTTTTTTTACTTGCTTTTCATCATTATTTTTTTTTCATCATCATTTTTTATATCCTTTTCAGTAAATAAAATAATAATAATTAAAATAAAAAGGTCAAAAATTAGGTTATGACACCATCTTCATCTTCAATTCTAACAAACTAGTCAGTCAGCCACATTCCTCTCCCACACGGGCATGAGTTGCATGATATACACCACACCGACACACCGAACCTCCAGAGTCCAAATCTAGCAAACCAGTCACCTCCCTCTCTCACACCCGACCTTGAATCGTGTCACAACTCATACCATGTATGATTTTTTTTCTGTCAATCTCTGTTTTATTTTTTTAACATATGCTCTGTGATTTTGTGTATTTGTTGGTATATCCTTAAAAAATCTAGTGGTATTTTGGTTAGAGTTGTATTTTGGTTGATTTTTTTCTATATTAAAAAATCTGTGATTCTATGTGTTCTGTGGATTCTAGGAATATGTTTACATTGCCAACTTGGGTTACTTTGTGTTTTAAGATTTTGAGATCCTTGCCAAGCAACCTCTCCAATCTATATGAAATGATGGTTACATTGCCAACTTGGGTTACTTTGCTTTGCTATATGTTGATTTTTGTAATGCCTTGCCTGCTTTCTCAAAGTTTGCAAAAATTTCGGTGTTATCACTAGAAGTAACTATTATCTAGATCTGATACATTATGTTGTTTCTTGATGTTTATTAGTACATTTAAGTTATAGCCAAGGCCAAGGTCGGTGAGGTAATTAGCTGGGGGAGGTGGCGGAGAAAGTGGAGGGAATTATGGTGGTAGGGGTGGACATTTGGGTTTAAAGAGGGAGTGGGAGTCCATTTAAGGGGTGAGAAAAGAGAAGGGTATGGGGATTAGAGGAGATTGTTTTTGCTGAAAGTTGGTATTTTGTTGAATAATGAGTATGATGGGGTTATGAAATAAGTGAAGCCAAGATACATGCTTTCTAGGACTTTCATATTGTTTTAAAGAATGTCATTGTCATATGGGAAGGAGTTAACTAATTAGTATTCAAGATTGCATTTGCTTGACCAGGACTATGTTTGATGGGTATTGGTTGTTTAATTAACAATAGATGACAACCAGTTTTTAATATTCTTGTTGAAAGCTTTACAAGAATAATGTGTTTTTTTTTAATTTACTAGATCTTATGAAGAAATTGAAACCTCAGTTGCTTGAATCTTTATTAAACAACTGGAGACATGGTTGTCATTTGTTTCACTGCTCTAAAGCACCGGCTGTGAAATGGGTCATGTTCATTAGTACATTTAAGTTATAGCCAAGGCCAACGTTGGTGAGGTAATTAGCAGGGGGAGGAGGGGAGGTGGCGGAGAAAGTGTAGGGGATTGTGGTAGTGGGGGTGGACATTATTCCATGGGGTTAATTGGAAATATTAGGGATGGTTACTTGCTGCATTTCCAAAAGTATTGGCTTTTACCTGCAACGCTGTAGGTACGAGTCTTGAGATCAGCCATGTATACACAAATGTTGAAGGATAGGTTGCAACAAGAATAAGTTTCCTCATTGAGGTTGAGCATTTTCTACTATGCTAAGATGGTCATAATTAAATTCAAAAGGATCTGATTTTTAAAAAAAATTCTCATATGGAGCCTTTCATGAAATACTTCAACTGTGATGATCATCATTCTTCTAGATATCGTTGTTCATATTCTTCAATCTGTCATAACACATGTGGAATATATATTCTATTTAAACCACTTTTATTTATTTATTGTTTCTTTTCTTCATTATGAATATGGTATTTGTTTTTGCTGACTTATTTTGTGATTTATTAATTAAATTGTTTGAAATCATCTAACATGTATAATTTTTTATTTTGTAGAATTTGGTGGAAAGTTACATCTAGCAACGGATGATAATTAGTTCAAAAGTTACTTTGATGGTAAAATACTACTTTTTATTTTTATATATTCTAATTTATTTTATCATGTTATAATTTTAGATCTTGAATTCCAAGTTTTGATGTTAATGGTATGAAGGAATCAAAGTGCAATGTTCTTGTCATCTTGATGTGCTTTTCGATTGGGATGATGTGCACAGTGATGATTTATATTTTTTGCATGAAGTGTTTTATTTTTTTTGGCAAGGATATTTGTTGTTTCTTTTTAAGACATTTTGAAGGCAATGCTTTGTAATTTAAATTTTAACTTAGTGTGTGTGTGTTATTTAAACTTTGATGCAAGAGGAGTCCAAAACACAAATATTAGAAAGACTTGCAACATATTGAACATAATATTAGCACTAATAATTTAATATAAATGAATATTCAGTGACAAAATATTAAATATATTATAAAATCTTGTAACAAAATTAGATAATATTAACATTAATTACAATCCTATCAGAAAGCCTATCAGAAACCCATCAGAAATCCCAAACAAAAAATACAAGTTTTCTGGTTTTTATGTTAAAAAACTGAACCGAACCTAACCGAAACCAATCAGTTTGAACCGGTTCGGTTCCGATTTGAATTTTTTAGTTTTTCAAAATTTTATGTTGGTTATTTTTTTAGATAAAAATCGAACCAAACCGAAAATGGTTACCCCTAGTGTTAGCTAGTAACTGACTTGTAAAACTAGTCTTTCTATGAAAATCTTCGATGCTTAAATTAGCAAAAATAGAAAGAATATGTTTGTGAAAATAGTGTTTGTATGCCAAAGTGAGTTTGAGTGAGCATGTATGAGCATGAGTGGTTTACTTCATGACCTTTCTTTTTATGTGGTGTCGTATGGTATTTATAGGTACCAAATAGGACATAGCTTATCTTGTGGAGATCTTACCTGGTAGGGTGCAAAAACAGTAACAATGAGTATATGTTTCTCTATAAAGTTATGTATTTTATTGGTACACCACACTTAACATTGGAGGACAAGTTAGTGCTTAAGAGTAAGCAATGAGGGGTAAGAGTGGCAAGCCAAGAAAGTTGGAGTAGGCTCTGGTTTAAAAATAATTATTGGTGGAAAGGTTGGCCTAAAAAGTTAATGAAAGTTTGTTTATTGGCGAGAGAGGGTGATATATTTTTAAGAAAATATATTCTTGAGGTTTGTGCCATAGCTTGGTAAGAATAAAAAGTACAGAGATAAAAACGAGGGGTGAAAGGGAAGAAAACCAAACCTAACTAACAAAGAATCAGGCTCGATCTGGGCCTGCAACCCAATAGCCCGTTTTGGGTTACTATCTAGCAATATATATGATCAACTATCATCTTCTCTTAAGGATTTATCTCAATCTCTTCTGAAAACTAAAAAGTTTTCATAGGAAAAACATATTTCCTACTATGAATGAGAAAATTACAATAAGACTTAAAAAGATAATTTGAAAGGCTTTTTTTTCATAAGCTCTTATTTGTCACCTTTTATGTTCATCCTTTCATGGTTACAGTGAAGAATCGGTCAAATAACTTTGTCTTGCTCTGAAAATCAAACCAACAAGTCTTATTAAGAGATTTAAAGTATTAGGTAAGATCCCAAATTTTATTTCTATGGAAATTAAGATGAGGGTATCATTATTGATGGTAAGAGTAGAGATTATGTTGACGACAACTTATACATCATAATGGTGTTTTTCAATGTGATTCGTGATAGTTCAGCTCTTTTATCTTCTCTATTTCTCTCCCTTTGTTCTGGTGTGATAATTTAGGGTTTGATTTTATGGAGGTAGTTAGTGGTGGGCAATGGCTAAGATTTAGTGTTGCGATAGTTTTTCCTTGTATGGTGGTTGGAGATCAATCCTTTAGGTAGAAACTACAGATATAGGAGAGGAATTGTTGGTAGAGTTATTGGTCAAGGGTCGAGCTTAGGGAGATTATTGATAATTTGGTATAGCACAAACTAGTTATGTTGATAATTTGGTATAGCACAAACTAGTTATTTGACCCGCGGGTTAGATATTGTTTTTTACCAAAAAAAAGTTATATATACATGCTTTTCCAACATGTTTTTATACATAAAAAAATTTAAAGTGTGAATCAAAAAACTTATATGTATGTAATCAAATAAACCGAGAACTATCTGTGTTAAATAAATAATAAAAACAGCCATTACTGATAAATGAAGATGAAAATGAAAAAAATCAAGAGACATATATAGATAAAAAAAATACATTACCAGAAAATAGTAAAACACTAATGGAATATTCCGTCAATGTTTAAAGCTTGGTTCCATTGGAAGTGTCATAACCCAATTTTAGGTTTCCCCCAAAATCATCTTTTCCCTTTTTAATAAATAAATGAAAACAAAAATGGAAAAAAATGAAAAATGAAATAGGATCAACAACATGATGTGTTTCTCCCTTGCATATCTAATCCATTTACCTAGACTCTTACGAACTATTAGGTTTTCTAATGACTATGATGAGATTTAGATTTGTGACAAATTGAGAGGAACAATCGTGTTTTTTTTTTTTTGAAATGAAAGAAGAAGGAGAAGAAATAAAGGAGGGGGAACAAGGGGGTCGTATTGTTGGTTATAAATTTAATATTTTCGAAGGGTTTCCTGATGGAAATTAGTGACGGAAAATTATCATCAGTAATTTGATCAAACGACAATAGAATAATTTGTTTAAATCAAAAGACAATAGAAATAGACACATGAAATTAAATAAATAAATAAAATATTATGTAAGGTTGCATATATTAAAAATATTATCAAAAAAATGAATATTTTTTATCCATATAAAACATTAAAAATATTATAGATGAATTAGAATAATATGTTCAAAAAATTAAATGTTTTAAAATAATTTAAAAAAAGTGCTATTTAAAAATGTCTAAAAAAAAAATAAAAGAGAGAACAATTATTGATTTAAATCTAAATGAAGAATTTGTTTTGAAGAAAGACAAAAATAGAAAATAGAAAAAAAAAAAAAAAAGAGAAAGGCCAGGCTAGCAAAATAAAAAATAGAAAAAAGAAGAGAAAAAGACCAGGCTAGCACTCATGGCCCATTTAGTAAGGGTCTGAGCATGCATGGGCCCTTATACATTTTTGTTGGTAGATGTTGTACGCTTTAAAAAAAAAAATTAGACGACATCATTTGACTATGCCTAGATTTTGTTTACTATAGCGGCTGAAAAATTAGGTCTAAAGTTTTTTTATCCAAAAACTCACTCTCAACCCAATTTTGACCCAAACCACCTTAAAAAAGCCCTGAAACCTGAAATCAACCGAAAATCAAAAATCTTCTCAAGCTCAGGTTTGTTATTTAGGCACTTTCAATATAAAATAAAATATCAGTGGAACTTTTCTCATCGTATGAAACCATTAGATATAAAGATCGATTTTTTTGGTGGCTAGAATCGGTGTCAATATTATTTTTATCTCTCTATTTCTGAAACTCGATGACTTTCTCTCTCCTTTCTCAAACCAGTAGAAGAAAAAAAAGAAGTTTTAGGCCAATTTTTCTATTTTTGAAACTTCAAAAAATTGAGGGATTCCATTGTTATAATTAGTAAACAATGGGAACTAAGGTGAACATTTTGCAAAAAAAAAAATCCAAAAAACACCACTCATCTTCCATGTGCGTTTCATTTTAATCTTTTGTTTTTTAATTTTACCCATTATTAAGTCAAATTAACATCCAATCAAGCTCTCATACAGAAAGATTAAAAAAAAAAAAAACTTATGGGCAGAATAAATCCACGGTATCCGGAAGGAGTCCTCGAGGGGGGGGGGGGACATTATTTCCCCACACTTTAAAAAGTCTTTGTAATAATCAACGAGAGTAAACTTTGATTTGGGACTCGCAATAATTGATTCACATAAAATTACTGCTATTTGTATTATTGTTTTTTTCTAAATCATACTTAGCAAAAAAGGAAACGTATATGTTAGATTTTATTTCTCTTATTTGTTGGAATAAAATAAAAATTAAAAAGTATTATTTTCATGACCTTTCCTTTTGTATAAATTAAAACAATAATAATAAGGTATGGTAAAAAATTGAATCAAAGGGCAACTAAATAAAAAGTGATACTTAGGTATGCCTTTGGAACAGGAAAGAGTGGTTTCAAATAAACGAGTTTGACCTTTTCCTTGAGTTAAAAAATAGATCTAAAAACTTTTGAAACTTAAACCAATAGTAATTTATACTCCAGTCTCTCTATTCTCAGGAAACTAATATTATAGTTCTTGTTCTAGAAATTATCAATTAATATCTCTTATCTTTTTTAAAAAATATTTCCTTGTGTTTGTGTTTTAGCGGCCATGAAGCTTGAACGTTTGAAATTAGGATCTAGGTTTGGCTGTGAACGGAAATTTTTTTATCTATTTAATTGAGTTCGATCAATGAAATTGTATTTGGGATAATGAATTTTGTTTCGATGGAGAAGATTTCGATTATTCCAGCTTGTTTGTATGGATTGTTTATAGGATTTATTTTTTTTTAATGTACAAAAAACAATTTAGACTGCTAATATTATTTTCTTAGAAATAAGAATTTAAAACATGTGAAAATTAATTCGATGTGAAGTGGTTGTTTTAGCGGGTTTAAAGACAATTCGGATAACCAATAAAAATATACTTTGATTAAAAATAAATATTTAAGATGAGATCAATAACATATTAGATCGATTCAGTTCAATATGAGTTAACTTGTTAATCCACGTACCAAGACATAGGATCATGATAACTCTATAGAAAGCATATCAGAACCAATTACGAAGTTCAATCTCCAATAAACTCAATGTTAAACGATGAAAGTGAAAAAAAATCAATTAAAAAAATAATCCGGGTTAACTTGCCAAATTCATGATCGGGTCATGAGACTAGGATAACCATGTAGAAAGCAAATTGAAACAAATTATGAAACTCAATTCTCAATCAACCTAGTGTTAAAAGATGAAATTGAAAAATAAATTGATTAAAAAAAACTCAAATCAATTAAAGTTAACTCGTTAAACTCATGACCCGAGTTATGAGATGAAAATAACCTTATAGAAAGCAGACTGAAACACATTATGAAATATAATTCTCAATCAAACTAATATTGAAAAATGAAATTGAGAAAAAAAAATTAATAAATAAAAGGAAAAAAAACTTAAGTCAATTGATCAAACTTACAGTCCAGGTCATGAATCTGGTATAATCTCGTAAAAAAAATTAAATTTTTTTAAAAAAACTCAATCTCTAATCACCGTAATGTTATAGAATTGAAACTGAAAAAAAAAACATAAATTAGGAATGAAATTAAAAAAAAAGGAAGAAAAACATAACACTAGAATAATGAAATAGTATTACATGATAGGGTTCCTTTATTTTATTTTTTATTTTTTGTTAATAAGGTGTTTTACGAATTATATATACTGCCCACCAAAAAACTTAACTAAATTAAGATCCGGTAGAGACTGAATTGATCTCGGTAAAAGTTAGTTTAAGGATTGGTGGATGTTCAGTATTGTGTAACTTTTATAGTTATAGCTTGAAAACGTAAATTAAAAAAAAAAGTTTTATAATTTTTTCATAATAAAGATTTCAAGATATAAAGTAGATACATTTATAATTTATATTAATTAATTAAATATTTTCAAATCTATAATAAAACATAATTTAAAAAATAACTCAACGCAATTTTCTTAACTAGAAAAGTTTTAGATTTACTTCTTAATAATTATGACCATTAAAAATTTAAATAACCGTTAACTTTAATATCTGTAAAAAAATAATTAAGTATACGTAAGTTAGCATAAATATCAATGTTAATAAAAAAATCAGAAAAAAAAATATAAAGCTATTATCTCTACCCCCGGTCCCGCACAGTATTTAAATAATAATATAAGAACACATCCTGTTTTCTCAAATCTTCATGCTCTGTTGTTTCTTCTCTGGAATAATGGATTCGTCAAACTCCAACGAAATTGTCCGTGAGTTCTCCCCCTTCTTTCGCATTTACAAAAATGGCAAGGTGGAGAGGATCACAGCTGACACAGAAACTGTATCACCATCCAATGACCCTCTAACAGGAGTCCAAACCAAAGACACCGTAGTCTCCCAAGAAAACAGCCTGTCTGTCCGTCTTTTTATCCCCAAAATCACAGATCCAACCCAGAAGCTTCCTCTCCTGATATACATCCATGGCGGTGCATTTTGCATTGAGTCTCCTTTCTCTTCTCTATACCATAACTACCTCACCGATTTAGTCCACAACGCTAATGTTATAGCCGTGTCCGTCCAATATAGAAGAGCCCCAGAGCACCCTCTCCCTGCAGCATATGATGATTCATGGGCTGCAATCCAATGGGTTGCTTCACATGTAAATGGTGAAGGGTCTGAGTCCTGGCTTAATGGGCACGCAGATTTTGATAGAACGTTTTTGGCTGGTGATAGTGCTGGTGCTAATATTGCACATAACATGGCTGTTAGAGCTGGATCTACGAACGGCCTAAATGGGGTTAAAATTGTTGGTGTGGTTTTGGCGCACCCATTTTTTGGTAACAATGAGCCAGATACTTTTAGTCCGGTGATAGAGTTTATCTTTCCTTCTGTTAGAATCTATGATGATCCCAGGATTAACCCGGCCGGCGCAGGTGGGGCGGAGCTGGCTAGCTTGGGGTGCGCTAGGGTGCTAATTGTTGTTGCTGGCAAGGATAGGCTAAGAGACAGGGGAGTCCGTTACTACGAGGCACTGAAGAGGAGTGGGTGGGGTGGTCTGGTGGAAATTGTGGAGACTGAAGGAGAAGATCATGTTTTCCATCTGCTGAACCCTAATTGTGCCAAGGCTAGGGTCATGATGGAGAAGGTTGTTTCCTTCATTAATCACGGTCGTTAGGCCCTTTCCTTTTCTTCCATGCTTTCCGTGCTGTATCTTTGAATTTTCTTCAGTAATTTGTATTTCATGTTAGAGTGCTATTGTTCCAGAGATGTATTTGTGTCTAGATGATTAATCTCCTGTACTAAGTCACCAATCAGCTTTCTTTTTTTTTTCTTTTTTAATGAAGCGTTAATTAATATTGATTTGAAGTTTTTAATATCTTATGATTAATCTAGTGGAGTTAATATCGGGTTAAATTAGGTAATTAAGTTCTTACTGCATCCAGTGGAATATTTTACTGAATTAATTACTTTATTAATCAAGTTTTTGCTGCATCCTTTGGAAATTGATGAAATGTAAAGAGTAGAGTAAAATACATTGTCTCATAAAATGAAATGACTTAAATACAAGACGAAATTTGAGGAATCTTTTGTAATGTTTAATCTAAATGGAAATTGTAAAATAAGGAACTCAACTAGAAGAAACG
>Ga0325405_1002989_pt1 | contig 17459 bp, 22 predicted proteins | sample PopdelMetagenome_21_FD_205663 | JGI IMG/M metagenome (GOLD analysis project Ga0325405, IMG submission 205663) | Populus deltoides microbial communities from Bellville, Georgia, United States - Xylem-Control-R2 | ecosystem: Host-associated > Plants > Phyllosphere > Stem > Wood/Secondary xylem...
GCTAAAATTGAGTGCGGTTTGTACTTTTTGGATCGTTTTGATGTGCTGATGTCAAAAATGATTTTTAAAAAATAAAAAAACATCATTGGCATGCATTTCGGCACGAAAAGCTATTTGAAAAGCACTCACAACCACACTGCCAAACACGCTCTAAAAGCGATGTCTTTATTGATTTATTTTTTTTTCCTTTTGGTGTTTTTAATTAACGCCTCATAATTCCAAACACGAAAGGCAATGCAAGAGGGCGTTGCGTAAAAAAAGTCCATAAACAAATACACTTAATATGTTTTGCTAAAATTCAATTTTTTTAAAAAAAAATTTAATATGTTTTATATGTTTTGGATCATTTTGATGTATTAATATCAAAAATAATTTTTTTTTTAAAAAAATATCATTAACATGTATTTCGGCACGAAAAATTATTTGAAAAGCTAATGTCAAAAAAAAATTAAAAATAAAATAAATCATTGACATATATTTCATCACAAAAAGTTATTTGAAAAGCAATCATAACCATCCTATTAAGGTTCCTTAGTTTAAATGTAGATGTAGATTAATTACATAAAATCCGATCTCAAAGATATTTAATATTAGAGGGTTTTAATCACCCTCTTAAACAACAAGAAGTCTGTAGATTACTTGGTGGAGACAAAATATGAGAACAGAATTTTCAGAATATTGAAGATGAGAAGTTCTTTAGATGGATACTACGGAGAAACACTGTTAAAGTGATCATTGTAGATGAGAAGTTCTCCACTTCTGGCGCTGATTGTTCAAATAACCAAGGCATGGAGAATTTAAAATACAATCTCCGTTCTTCTTTCTGCATGCAGGTGGTAGCATTTTGAATTCCCAAGCTGAAATTTAGAATCATTCAATCCTATCATAATTTGCTTGGTGACGAAGATAGCAATGTGTGGAGCATGTTCTAAGAATCCTCCCTAAAAGGTTCTCTACAAAACAACAATCTTTCCTTGCTGCTCTTGTAGTCTGCTCAAGAGGTTAAAAGGGTCACGCTCTCTTTGAATAGTAGTAAGGCCCCTGTTCTTTCAAGTCTGCCTGCGACCTAGTTAGCGATGCTCTAATATTGGATTCCTTCCGAGCTGATAAAATGTTGAAAGCCATCAATTCCACTACTATCACTCCTGTTCCTAAGGTTGCAAATGCGAGTAAAGTAGTGGGTTTTAGACCTATCTACTCCTGCACAACTCTCTGTAAATGCATATCCAAAATCTTGCAGATGAAAATTTGTCTTTATTTCATTCCTAGACAAAATCAACCAGCTTTTGTACAAGATACGAGAACTGGAGAGAATGTTTTTAGAGTTCGATATTCAATCTGTAAATTGGCTACATGCTTGTATCTCCACCACCAGCTTTTCAGTGATTATTAATGGCAGTCTTCGAGGTCATTTTAATGGCGAGAAGGGTTTGAGAAAAGGTGACCCGTTGAAATCTTATATATTTGTGGTCGTGATGGAAGTCCTATCATGTTCGTTGAATGTTGCTGCTGCTAAAGGAAGTCTCCCTTACCATCCAAGGTGTAAGAAAGTCTTTTTCAACTCATCTTTGTTTTGCTAGTGACCTCGTGTTTTTTGCTGCTGGAAATGTGAATGCTATTAACTCTGTGGTTACTATTTTTTATCAGTTCTACTCATTATATGGTCTAATATTCAATCCTTCAAATTGTGAGGTTTTTTTTTTGGTGCTGAAACTGTCGCACAAATAGACAATGTTGCAGGATTTAAAATTAGGAGATTGCCTGTAAAGTATCACAGGAAAACGTGTTTTGCATAGTGGTACTGTGTTTTTTAAAAAAATTTAATTGTTTTAGGTTTGAATTATTTTTTGTATTTTTTTATTATTTTAATGTGTTGGTTTCAAAATTAAATTTTTAAAAAACAAAAAAAATTATTTTAATATATTTTTAAATAAAAAATACTTTAAAAAATAACCTCTATCACATTTTCAAATAAGTATTAATTAAAAAAAAAATGAAAATGAGCATATGTAATGAAAAATCATGATATAATACATTATTTTTAAAATAATTAATTTTATTTATCTACATCTTACTCCTTACAAACCCAACACAACTTTATATATATATATATATATATATATATATATATATATATATATATATATATATATATATATAAAAAAAAACATAACAATACATAGTACAAAAAATAAAATTAACTAAGAAAAATATATATTTTTTTAAAAAAGCTCATGCATCAGTTTACTAGAATAAAAGAAATTCACCATAGAGTTTGAGTTCAAACTATTGTCCTCCACCATAAATATTCTTGTGTGTGGATTACTTTATCATAAGTTCTTAATACTTTTATACATGTCTTCCCGTCATGAATCCCTAATACAACATTTTTATATGTTGTTCCATCATGGATCCTACTACTAGGATTTTTTATAACAATTGACAAGGACAAAAATAACACATTAGATCCTGAACGTCTCTTTTATAAAAGAGAACCTCCTCATCCCCTCATGAACAAGCACATCCTGTTCTATAACTTTTTTTAATTATTGTTATTCAACAATTAACAACAATTATGGATTCATAATACAATACTTTTATAACGAGCATCTCATCCTCGATGTTTTATCATCATAATATTCAATAACAACAATTAACACAAAACAAAAATAATATACTAGTTCCTAGACGTCTCTTTCCTGAAAGGAAACCTCCTTATCATCTCCTGCACGAACATGTCCTATTCCACAATTTTTTTCAGTCATGATTATTTGACAACGCATAATAACTAACCATATAGAATTGTTGAGCCATGATACATGTCCTTTGGACTCCAACTATGGTGATTTTATAGCATAACAAAAATTATTAGAAATTATGGGGTTCTGATATCAACTGATCAAAATATAAGTAAAGAATAACGAGGTTTATTACAAGTGAAGCCCCACAACAACACCATAACTATAAAAAAACTCTCAAAAAATTTAATTTTATTCATCCACCCTCATTGCTAAAATATTATGACAAATCTTTATATAAAAAAAAGCTAGAAAACACTGACTAATAATACTAATATTGAATATAAAAAAATAAAAAACTATTATTTTCAAATAAAAAAATAAAATTAACTAAAAAAAATATTTATTTTTCCAAATCCACTCCACAAGGTTTTTCTTTTTGGCCGAATTTGGGTTCGAGTCATCTTATTAAAAATAGAAGTACATGGAGTCTAAATGCACATAATGACTGCTCTTGGAATGGGAGGAGGATGTTAAAGAGCTTGTATTTCTTTGGAAAGGATCTGTAGTGGCAATTTCTCTTACAGGTATAGCTTTATTGCCTGGCTTTGCGATCTTAACAGGTTGTCAGCAAAAGTCTGACAAGTGCAACGGGAAGAGACATGCATGCTACTTGTTCTTTATGTAATCGGGTCGCAGAAGATCAGATAATATGGTAGTGCATTATACAGAGGAGTGGAGTTCAAATGCAAGCAAGGGACTGGCAAACAGAGCTTGCTTGGGCTCTCTCTGTTTTTTGTTTTACGTACAGAAAGGGAGCTTGCTCTCAGTCTTTGCTTTTAGGCAGGTGTGGTGCTCCTAAATCTACAGTGTTTGGAATGAAAGGAACAAGAGGAGGGTCTATGGGAAGCTGACCTTAATTAAGTCGAGACTCTTTCAAAACAAGGCTTTTGCAAGAGGCTCAACTTAATACTAAATACTTTGATATTTGCAGAAAAATTAATATTAAAAAAATTTAGGTTAATATTGTATTTTCTTTTTTAATTAATATGTAAGATGTCTGAAAAAAGCTTTAAAAAGTATAAAAAAGAGAGTGCACACTTCCATTGCTACAATGGTAGCTGCCATATCAAAGAGTGATGGTACAAAAATGAAATGATTGAGGAGATAAGAGGGCAAAAGCAACACAAAAACAAACAAAAGGCAACAAGAGTCCACTCCTGTTTGTAATTTAACGAACACACCAACACCAAGCAGGTGGCTCTTCCTCTTTCTCTCTGGTTGTGGGACGCTTCTCTCTCGTTCTCTCGCTGTCGGAGACCGGAATTTAAAGAGAGAGTGCCGTGTCTCCGTTTCAACTTTCTAATAATAACCTCTTAAAATTAGTATAACTCTCTCTGAAAATTCTGTCTTTGGACACTCACTTACTCCGGCCAACCATAGCCTACACGTCTCTCTCTTCTTATCAGACGCCATTCCTTATTAAAAGTCTTTTGCTCTAGTGGGTTTTTGTTTTCTTGAATGTGAGTATCAAAATCCCTATTTTTTTAAACACTTTTTTTATCTTGTCTTCTTGAGTTTCTCGTTTCCTTTTTTTTCTGCGTATCGAATTGGGTAAAAATCCTTAATTTTTGTTTTCTACTTCTATATGGTTTTGCTGGGGTTTAATGATTCTTTCGTGATGTTTTAATATTTTTTTCGTCTTTTAGGGTTTTATTAAATGATCAGCTGGGGTTCAAGATGGTAGCTTTGCTAAATCAAGCAGTTTCTTGAATCAGTTTTGACCTTGTTAGGGTTTCCAATTGTGTGTTCAATGCAGTTATAATGATTTAAAAACACTTCTTTCTCTCTTTAACATTGAAAATCCTGGCTTTTGTTGTGCTTGTCATTCCATGTAGGCAAGGTGAAGTGGTTGTTTTAGTAATGTGAAGTTGAATTTCAGTGCAATTTAATGTCTCATAAAGCCTGAAACTCTATGCATTTGATCAATATTGGTGTTACTGTTACATTCCAGCTATATTTCCTTAAAAGTTCAAGCATTGGGTAAAGCCTTGCATTTGCGGTTTGTTTTTTTGACGTGCGGTGGTTGTGAATGAAAAGTTGATTACTTTCGTAGATACTCCTATAGGAAAGAGAGAATCTCGGTATACCCGGATGGCGTGGACAGAGAATGATGCTGTTAATGTGAGAGAGAAGGAACCAACTGGAGATAATGGTTTCTTGAAAGGATCACAGCCTTCACCTGACCCTAGTGGCTCTCGTGTTGGTTCGTCTCCAGCACAGAAGGGGTTTGAAGGGAAGGACGCACTCTCTTATGCCAACATTCTTCGATCCAGAAATAAATTTGCTGATGCTCTTGCTCTTTACGAGAGTGCCCTGGAGAATGATAGTGGAAATGTTGAGGCTTACATCGGAAAAGGAATATGCCTGCAGATGCAGAACATGGAAAGGCTTGCTTTTGATAGTTTTGCTGAAGCTATTAAGCTGGACCCAGAGAATGCGTGTGCCCTGACACATTGTGGTATATTGTACAAGGATGAGGGTCGTCTGTTAGAGGCTGCTGAAGTAAGCTCATGACCATCAATTCATCTTCATCACGTCAGTAAATAAGATGTTTGTTGTAATTAGAAGTCACAGTTTGCAAGTAAACTTGTATTGCAATTTTATTTACAGGTTGGATTTAATTGCTTGCTATTCGAATTGTTAAGTATGCTAGTGCAGATTAGAAGTCCCATTTCCCTTTTTCTTGTGATGCTTTACTAGCATTCCTACGCATATAGACTGGCTTGATCGTGCTTGTGGATCTTATGCATCTAAAAAAAAGGGGATCGGTGATTGGTGATTGCTGATACTGATAACTAGTTCCTACGTTCTTTGCATGAAAAATTGGAATTGAGAGAATTTGTAGTCGATATACTCATCGGGCAGCTGTCCATGCATGTGTATGGACTCGGATGCTTCATCCTGCATTTGTTGAAAATAAAGCTAAAAGTAAATATTGTTCAATTTCTTTTTCAAATATAACTTAGTGTTTTCACTTTTCCTTCTGGTAACAGTAGTTTTTAGCTCTCATTTTGAGCTTCTGTATTTGCTCGTAAGGAATGTTCTGGGTAGCTATGAAATTCTGTCTATCAATGTCAGCCTGATACCTGCTATGCATAAGGGCATGTTTACCACCTTTTGCTGTAATTTTTTTTGTGAATTGCATTCTACAATGTACTGAAACTATGTCATTGCTAATTATATATGTTTATATATGAGTTGATCATGCTTTGGGTTTTGGTTTTGCAACTATATATTATATGCAAAAGTTGATTTATAAGATTTTAGTGATTTTTTCTTGTGTAGTCGTATCACAAGGCTTTGAAAGCTGATCCTTCATACAAGCCAGCTTCGGAGTGCCTAGCCATTGTTTTAACAGATCTTGGAACCAGCTTAAAGCTCTCTGGTAATACACAAGAGGGAATTCAGAAGTATTATGATGCTCTTAAAGTAGATCCGCACTATGCGGTAATATTATTTTTTTCTCATTCCCACTACCAGAATCTTGTGTTTCTATGTTTGTTTTCCACTTTTCATTTGTAAATGGTCATACTTCTTATGTGCAGCCTGCATATTATAACCTTGGTGTTGTGTATTCTGAAATGATGCAATATGAGACTGCCCTTACTTGCTATGAGAAGGCTGCAATAGAGAGGCCTATGTATGCTGAAGCATACTGCAACATGGGTGTCATCTACAAAAACAGAGGTGACCTAGAATCAGCCATTGCCTGTTATGAGAGGTATGCCTGCCACTTATTTTACTTTTCTATTGGGCCCTGCGCATAAGGTGTATATACTTTCAATGTTGCTCTGCCTCTGCTGATGATTGTTCCTTAATTATATTATTCTTTCAGGTGTCTAGCTGTGTCACCCAACTTTGAGATTGCAAAGAATAATATGGCAATAGCATTGACAGATTTAGGAACAAAAGTGGGTTTTCCATCCTTCATGCTTAGTCTTATAATAGCTGTGAATTCACATTTGCAGAGTCGTTCCTTAGATTCTGTTTGTTTTACTTACTGTCAGTTGTGTTAATGAGATGCTCAAGTAGCTTGTCTTTTCATGAAAACTTTTAGTAGAATACCTTTTTTCTTGCACATGTTTGATTTTGGATTTAATCATTTGTGTATTCAGGTTAAACTTGAGGGAGATATCAATCAAGGTGTGACATATTACAAGAAGGCTTTGTATTATAACTGGCACTATGCTGATGCCATGTATAATCTTGGTGTTGCTTATGGTGAAATGCTGAAGTTTGAGATGGTGAGTGGTCTTTTAAGAATTTTACCTTGTTCTTGACCCACTATCCATTTGTACACTTGTGCCTCTAGAGCAATGAGGAATGACATTTATGGCAACATGCTAACAAAGTTGAGCTTGGAACTTATTTTTCATTGATGCCAAGTTATATATATAACTACACACATACACACAAGTTTTTAGCTAGTTTTATTTATTTCTTATTGCAATAATTTATCATCCATTGATTGAGTAAATCTATTCTATGTGAGCAGGCAATTGTGTTCTATGAACTTGCTTTCCACTTCAATCCTCACTGCGCAGAGGCATGCAACAATTTAGGTGTAATATACAAAGACCGAGACAACCTTGATAAAGCTGTGGAGTGTTATCAGGCAAGTTCAGATACTTGTACAGGTTTTAAGTTTTCATTCTTCAGTGATGGAAATCATGTTCATCATTATTTTTGTTTTGCAGTTAGCTTTATCAATCAAACCGAACTTCTCTCAGTCATTGAACAACCTTGGTGTTGTCTACACTGTCCAGGTCCTAAATGAAATCATACTCGATGCACATTATTTTAGTTGATTATATATCTGGCATGTTGCTGACCAGGTCCTTCCTATTTGCAGGGTAAAATGGATGCTGCTGCAAGCATGATTGAGAAAGCTATCATGGCAAATCCCACATATGCTGAAGCATATAATAACTTAGGTCTCTCTCTCTCGCACACACTCTTGTATCTGCCCTTAGATAAAAAAAAAAAAGGTCACATTGTGAACTCTGATGAGTTTGCTTTTCAGATGTTTCATTGATTCTGAAACTTAGATTTCATTTGCAGTGTGACAATTTTCCTTTATAAATTTGATTCCTGTTCTATATGGAAACAACCCCCCCCCCCCCCCCCCCAACAAAAAAGAAAAGGCTAGTACCAATTTTTTCTTCTGCTAAATGTCATTTTATTTATCCTTTACTTGTAGGAGTTCTTTACAGAGATGTTGGCAATATAACTATGGCAATCAGTGCTTACGAGCAATGCCTGGAGATAGATCCTGATTCTCGCAATGCAGGCCAGGTGCTGTTACACTTTCAGTTACTTGAGTAAATGCCTAAGTGCTTGCCAAGTTCTGTCGGTTGTCATAAACATGCTCCTTTTAGTGCTCTAATGCTATAAGAGATTCTCAATATGTTTGAACTGGAATTTTTTTTAAGCTGGTCCGGTGGCATGAATGAACAGTTGAGTTTAAATATGAAAGGCTTTAACTATAACATTGGATGGGAAGGACATTGTTTCTTAGAGGCCATGGGAGTGGAGGTTATGTATTGGTTAATGATTGTTGTGAAAGGAGAAAACATACTTCTTATTTTGTTCACTTGGTTTTATTCTTAAATACAGATGCTTTGCATTCAGCAGAAGTAGTGCCACATGTGCTACTTTCCCCATTTTTCACTCTTTCTCTTGAATGGTAATTGGCTTCACAATTGGGGGAGGGGAGGTGGGTAGCTGCATGGAATGGTGATGGTTGTAGAAGAAAGAATTCTTCTTGGTTTTATTCTTTTACATGAATGCTTTTACATTCTTCAAGTGGCCTAACAGTAGAAGTGATGACCCAACTGCTACCTCCACTTTTTTTTTCTTCATAAAAAAGATGGAAATTTTTATCAAAGTATTGTACTGTTTGAATGTATTAAACATGGTCAGAGTTGATGCCAAGATCAAACAGCTCATATATTCATTGATTGTATGCCAGACATTGTTGTCTGTTTGATGGGTGTAGGATCCTCTTTGTTGTATCATTGCTTTCTCTTATCTATATCTATGAACTTTCTATGCCAGAATCGGTTGCTTGCAATGAACTACATAAACGAGGGACATGATGATAAGCTTTTTCAGGCTCACAGGTAGGGTTTAACTCCAATGGACTAGGCATTTTATTTTCATTGCAATTCTTTTAAGAATCTTCTAACGAGGTCATTGCCTTCTCCCAGTGAAGCCATTTAATATGGTACTTGGAAAATATTTCCTACACTGATTATGAGGGTGGAAGACTACAAGCAAACACCATCATGATATAAAATAATTTGTTTTTCAAATAAAAAATTTAAATGAGTTGAGAAATTTGAGGAAGAACATTATTAGCATTCAGTTTGTGAATATTCTTTTTTATGTCTGTTTTCTACTTTCTGTCCATTGTAGATTTTGGGATTGAATGATATATCTTCATTATTAAGCTACTACAATTGTCCTTCCATCAACTTCTTACATCAAAAGACTGAATTTTATTCTTTATGGGCTTTCAAAATGATTTTTCTTCAACCAAAAGTTTTGTATTTTCTTCGAACTCTATGGCTCATGCTATCATTTTTTGGTCATAGATGATTATATATAATTTGAAGATGATAATACCATTTTATGTTGTAAGCTCTTGACATTTTATAAGAGTGCCAATTTTATTATACTTTGTAACGTTTGGAAACTTTTAGATTGAGCTTGGTGAGCCTTATCTGAAGTGAAATGCTACATGCAGGGAATGGGGTAGGCGCTTTATGAGGTTGTATCCGCAGTACACTTCGTGGGACAACCCAAAAGTTCCAGAGAGACCACTTGTGATTGGATATGTATCTCCGGATTATTTTACTCATTCTGTATCTTATTTCATCGAGGCCCCTCTTGTCTATCATGACTATGCAAATTATATGGTGGTTGTCTATTCAGCAGTTGTGAAGGTATGCATGCCATGGTTTGTCTCTATTACATATTTGTTGATTTTTGAGTATTTACTGATGTATAATTTTATGGATGCTTTTTTATTGCAAATATGTCTAATCAGTGTTGTCATCTGAAATTCATTACATGTTTGCCTACATCAACCCACTCGGTTTATATTTTTTATAAAAAGAGTGTTTTTTAAATATAACTGATGGCGAGAGATGGTTAGTAGTAGTCTTTTTAGAATAAACCTCCTTTATATACCACAATTGCTCAGCAGTATTGCCAATCATTTTGCTTTATGTTCATTTTAATTTGCGACTCTGATGGTCAAGTTCACAATCCATGGCATCCACAGAACAAACAACTCTTTCCAGCACTTTGATGCTAATCACTGCCTTGATTCTATGTTTATACCATTCAATTATAGCATTCTGTAGTATGCTTACAAATCTGCAAGACATCCGTGAGCTACTTTGTTGATATTCTGGATTTTCTGTTCTATTGATTGCAGTCTGATGCAAAAACAAATAGGTTTAGGGAGAAAGTTTTAAAAAAGGGTGGGATGTGGAGGGATATATACGGGATTGATGAGAAGAAGGTTGCAAGCATGGTTAGAGAAGATAAAGTTGACATTTTGGTAGAACTCACTGGACATACAGCTAACAATAAGTTGGGAATGATGGCCTGCCGACCAGCACCTGTTCAGGTATGCCTTAGATTTTAGTTTCCTTTTCTTTTCTTTTTTTTGTGTGTGGTTCTTTCCTTGATGTTATCTTGTGAGTAGTCCATTCATAGTATATCTTGTTTAAGAAGTTGCGTATGCTCAAACTTTTTATGCAAACAATTAGTAGTATATCTTTCCTTATATGTTGTTTTGGATTTGTTGATGTCAGTAATTATCATGCTTTTGGCTTTGGTTTATTGATCATATTTTTGCCCACATATATGGCCACTTCTATGGATAACACATCGACTCATGGAGTCCATTTTTGCTGTCTATATATTAGCACTTTGCAGAGCTTGAAATGGCCAATGTTTTATACACTTCATACCTCTTTGTTGCAGCTATACTTCAATTTTATTTGACTCTGTAAAAGGCCCATATATACGTAACTCAATTTCCTGAACCTCCTGTATTGGGAATATTCATTTTCCATGTATGCTTTTGTACGAGGAACTTGTTAGATTTGTGCTTGTAGGTAGCGTGTGCATAGTTTCTTGAAGTAAGATTCTGGACCTGTTAAAATTTATGCCTCTGGGAGAATCATATTGTTTTGATTAGCTTTGGTAAACAATTTGAATAAACATCTTCATTGATCAAGGTTTTTGTTATTGCTGCCTGCATGAGAAAGAGTGCAACTTTCTTGGAGACTGCTGGCTCGCATATAGTTAATTAGGCTACAAAGTGGGACTGGACAGGACAATTTTTGTTGTCTAGGTGTTTGGGGTGAACTTGGGAATTTTCCGGTCCCATCTCTAAAAAATGAAATGCTGCATTGGCAGAGCATATCTGTGCATTAATCAAAGTGTTCATCAACTCTTTTTCCTTCCTTTTCCATATAATTGGATACCTTATTTTCTTATCCGAGGAGTCTTCAGGACAGGGCCTCATATTAGGTTTGGAGGGGCCAAATTAGAAAAAAAAATTATGAAAAGCCAAAAGTTAAAATCTACTAATTTTAGGATTAGAATTTAAAATTATTCAAGAGGGAGACAGGAAAATATTATTTGCCAAATCACACGTCCTATTTTGTACTGTTTGAAGCTGAATTAAATTTGTTAAATTATTGTGAAGCTCAAGAAATAATGTCACTCTCATCCTCCACAGACCTGTCATGTCACTGTGATTGAGCTGGCAACTTCTCTGGCCATTGAAGTCCGTTTTTGTACCAACAAAATGATTCTTATAACAACCCAAGTATGATTCATCCTCAAAAATCATTTCAATTCACGGTTTAAATACAGAAGATTTTGGGTGTATTTTTTGTGGTTTTTTTTTTTAAAATTTTTATTATGGTCTGTGTTTGATCTGGTTATCCTAGGATCAAAACCTTCATTTTGATCTCTTTATCTCCATGTTTACTGCCAAAAACATTGAACACCAGAAACTCACATCATTCAAGCTTCAAAACAAATTCTAATCATATATAAACAACGAAAAAAATCCATTTAACCTTTGATATGAACTTGTTTCGGACCAAACTTCCACTTTCCAGCCAAGGGAAGATTGGTGATGGGTGGCGGTCATTGGGACTCGAGGATGCATTCAAATCTCCTGCCAGTAATGGCATCAGAAGTATTTTGTTTTCCAGTATTTCTCACGTTGCACTTTTCAGCTTTGCTGGTGATGTACTGTTTTGCTGGGTGGTTTTTTACTACTGCCTTGGTAGGCTTTCCCCCCCTTTTGTTGAGGGTCTTGATAGTCCTTATGACCAATTAAGCAAATAATTATTGTGTGACATGAATATAATATTTGTTGCAATTTAAAAAATGTACTCCCACTAGTTTGTGATATGATTAAAATAATTGTTTGGTTAATTCAATTGCACATGAATTAAAATGAATTTAATTGTTCTCTTACATTAAAGTACCACAGATTAAAAGCAAAATAGGACAAGGGTATCGTTATTGTTATCATATGTTGTCCTGTCCTGTCCGGTATCTTGTCATCCATAAAACAGGGCAATTGTCCAGTCCACTCCAGTCCTCTGTGCACTGACCGAATAATGGAACAGCCATGTGTTGCGTCCTCTCCTGTCCTATGTATCGAACACAGCCTTACGGAATAAGCTTTCACCATTCTCAACCAGTGGCGAGTTGAAAAATGAAATTAAATCATATGATGCAGATCCTACCATTTCCTATTCGATCCTTTCCCAATCTCGGTCATATAATCTATTTAGTCAAGATCCTGGTTTGGATTGGTTCATGGTTAGCTTGTCTTCAGGATATGATCGAGGGTAAGGATTCTTTAAACCATTAAAAGTTAGCTAGAAAAAAAATATCTGGATGCTAAAAATGTTATAAAAATCCCTAAACAATGACAAAACTCATGAAGCATTAAAAAAATAGGCATAAATGCAGACAATATTTGCACATGTTAAAAAAGAAAAAGAAAATCCCCGTCTCTACTTATGTTTTACATCCTATTCCTATTTGCTCAACTTGGATTTTTTTTTTTCATTTGGAATGGATTGGTAATTTGTCTCTGACCTTGTTTTTTGACTTACCTTTATTTTAGGTGACTTGGATTGGTTACCCGAACACAACTGGCTTGCCTACCATTGATTACAGAATTACTGATTCATTCACTGACCCTCCTCATACTAAACAAAAGTAGGCCCACTTGTTACTTTCTTGAAGATATTGTTCTTAAATATAGCTCAGTAGGGATATTTATTTTATGTTATCCATGACCTTATATGCATATTCAATGACAGGCATGTTGAGGAGTTGGTTCGTTTACCAGAATGCTTCCTTTGTTACATACCTTCTCCAGAGGCTGGGCCTGTTACTCCAACTCCTGCTCTTTCTAATGGCTTTATCACATTTGGTAGCTTTAATAATCTGGCAAAGGTACTGGTTAGTTTTGTAATTAGACTATTAAACCACAATCTATAGTGGCAAAATTCTTCTGATTGCTTCCATGTTTTGTGTCCCTCTTTTTGGGCCTTTTATTATGTCTCCCCACAGATAACACCTAAGGTATTGCAAGTTTGGGCTAGGATACTCTGTGCAGTTCCGAACTCCCGCCTTGTGGTGAAATGCAAGCCATTTGGCTGTGATAGTGTTAGACAGAGATTCCTTACATTGTTGGAGCAGCTGGGGTTGGAACCACTGCGTGTCGATCTCCTGCCTCTAATTCTTCTTAATCATGATCACATGCAAGCATATTCTCTAATGGACATAAGGTAAGATCTTTAGTTATAATATATACTTGCAACCACCTTTGTTTCTTTCTGGAAACTGTTAATAAGCAAAATATGCTCTATATATGCTCAGTTGATACCTAACCTTCTATCAACCTATGCTGAGATTTGTTCACATTATTTAGACATACATACTTTTCCAGTGTGCTTCTGGCTTGTCATTTGAATCTTCTTCATGGCTTACTTTATATATTTGATGTAGCTTGGATACTTTTCCATATGCTGGTACAACAACAACATGTGAATCTTTGTACATGGGAGTTCCATGCATTACTATGGCTGGTGCTGTACATGCTCACAATGTTGGCGTGAGTCTTCTCAGCAAAGTTGGTGAGGACCTTTCATTTCTTCTTTTTGTTTCATTTCTATCTCAAATTACTCTCGGTTTGTATGCCTCATTGCATTCGTTGCTTACGAAGTGCCAGTTTGGCTTGACCTTGAGTTTACCAAAAGCAGGTTTCATGTAAAAAAAGCTGGTTTATGAGTGTTGGCAACCTTTTAAAACCGTGTTTTGGTAAACTCAATACACTTGAAGACATGGTGTTCATTTCTTCTTTTTGTTTCATTTCTATCTCAAATTACTCTCGGTTTGTATGCCCCATTGCATTCATTGCTTGCGAAGTGCCTGTTTGGCTTGACCTTGAGTATACCAAAAGCAGGTTCAAGTAAAAAAGGCTGGTTTATGAGTGTTGTTAGCCTTTTAAAACTATGATTTTGTAAACTCAATACACTTGAAGACATGGTTTTGAATGCTTTGTCAAAATCGTAGTTTTGAAAACTCAATCCCTAATAGAGCCAATAACAAGAAGGAAAAGAAAAAAACAGAGGTCATCTCATATGATGCCCTAGTAAAACGAAAAGGACGAACTCCATGCCTTAACCATAGAGGGTCTGGATGAAACATAGCTTTTTGGATTTATATGAAATTTTCCATGATATTATTCCAAATGATTAACTCTGCTGGAATGAGAATTTTATGTCACCTAACATTGTGGTGATCTAATGGTATGAACACTGTATATGCGCTGCTTTCATGTAATGTAATGTAATGTTTTTTTCTTCTTTAAAGTTTCCACCATTCACTTTCAAATTCAAATTTAATATATGCTGTTTTCTGATATTGAGACTCTCATGATTCGGATTGGAGCTATTCGGTTGGAATTTTTATTAGCTTTAAGAATCTGAAGCATTAATTATCCAGAATGAATCCATAATGTTTTTGTGCACATCTATGCTTTATGAGTCTTTTCTTTTAGCCTTATTAGCTTTGAATTTTGCTTGAGGATGTTCGGATTCTTCATAAATCACTGCGGACCTTCTGGCTGATTGTAATGCAGGGTTAGGACATTTGGTTGCCAAAAATGAAGAGGAATACGTTCAATTGGCACTACAACTGGCCTCAGACATTTCAGCTCTCTCAAACTTGAGGATGAGTCTCCGGGAACTTATGTCTAAGTCTCCAGTCTGCGATGGACCAAATTTTACTCTTGGTTTAGAGACAACATACCGGAACATGTGGCACAGATACTGTAAGGGTGATGTGCCATCTTTAAGGCGCATAGAACTGCTACAACAGCAGGGGATTCCTGAGGATGTACCTATCAAGAATTCTGATTCAACGACGATTACATCGTCAAGAGATGGTCCTCCTGAGTCAAGAGATGGCCTACCTGAGTCCGTCAAAGCAAATGGATTCAGTGCAGTCTCACCACCCACAGTCAATCATTCTTGTGGAGAAAACAGGAGTCAGGTAAATAATACTATAAACTCAGGCAAGCTGAGCTAAAAAAAAGGTGGTGTTCTGGTGAGACAGATGTCGAGACTGCTTGGTGTGTGCTTGATGGATAAAAACTCCAGCATGTATGATATCTGTAACTGTTATCTGCTGCTGGGATTTGAAGCTAGTATTGATTGCGGTGGCGATCCCATGTGACTTTGATCTGGATCAAATCTTTTGGGGGAAAGAACTGGCGATATCTGGCAGTTCTTTAAAGTTGGGCCAGAAAGAAATATAGTTAATTTGGAAGAGGTGATTATTAGGCATCTGTATCACATTTTTTTTACCTGAATCATAGAAATTAATGGTGGCGTGTAAATTGTAATCTTATTTTGTTTTACTTTTTTTTTTTAAGATTATGAAATGGTCTGGGGCAGATCAACATAGAAGAGGGATTTATAATTTAGTTCTAGCTATTATGTGTATGATTGTCAGTCTGATCTCTTACAGTGAACAAGATGAAATAGAGAAGAATATTGATACTGTGATTTTACTGACCCAAATGCTGCTTCCTGTTGCATTGAGATGCTCGGGAAGAGAGTGGTTCTAGACAGCTAGTTGTCTGAACCGTTAATTGGTGAGTTCCTTTACTCTGACTCATCCTTCTGGTGGAGGAATGTGGAGAGGCGATGCTCTCAGTACGAGTGAATATGGATGTGTGTTTGTGTGTGTGTGTGTGTGTGTCATACAAGTTAGTGATTTTTTAATTGGAGTCCGCTAATGAAGTTATAAGCTCAGTGGAGTAGTCTCTCAAGACTAAACTGTCCTTAACGTAAGAAACAACCCCCTTCCGTTCATCCAAGATAATTTTATATATATATATTTTTATTATTGAGGTTTAATGATTTTTTATATATATAAAGATAGACCTGTGGTTTCTTTTAGGAGCGTTTGGATACCTGACAGTTGGTTTTCATGCCCTGACCTCTAAAATCGATTCAATTTTTCGTTAGGTTTCAAACACAAAGAAAAGCGACTCCACGTGTATTATTTTTATTGGTCGTTGCTTTGACCACGCACCTGATCGTGGCAAGCGTTAGTGTCTCATTGGGTGCTGCCATGGGTCCACAAGCCACGCCACCATCCACCAAAAGCATGATGCTCTTGGTCACTCCCTTGCAGGTTTTTCAGCAAGTATTGGACTGTGTAATTCTTTTAAGGCTGAGTTATGCTGTATTAGGATTTGTCTGGAGTTTGCATGGAATATGCCGTTAGGCCTCTTTAACTGGAGGCTGATTCCCAGGTGGTGGCTTTGGCTATGTACAAAGACGGTGAACAAACAAGAGACAATATAACTATCCTCACCAAGCAGATTCGTGGTTTGCGGAATAGAGATTAAGCATGGATACAGAGGGAAGCTAATTTTTGTGCAGACAGATTTGCTATATAACTTTGGGATAGATTCAGGTAATAGTGTTGTCCTAGGTATGCTGCCGCGCAAAGGTTTCATGGATGGCAGTTGAATCCTAAAGCATGCTGACAGAGAGAAAGTAAATGTAGCTAAACTGCAAATAGAGTTAATTAGTCCAAGCTATTCATTGAACACATAATGAAAATGTAAAGATTATCTATTTTAAAGCCATCAATAATTTTGTGAGCGATTTAGGGGGCGAGTGGGGGAAGAAATGGCAAACAACCATGCTAGCAAAAGGAAAACTACATACACACAATTCCTAACTAGTGCAAATCAGGAAGCCAAGTAAAGTTAACAGAGAGGGGGGGAAACATGGAGAAATATAATAAAACTTTCATATGTAGCAGTGGCAAAATACAGAAGCAAACAGCTAATTATACTATACTCGTGGGAAAAACACTATGTTGGTTTTTTATGTATACATAATATTTGTATTATTTATGTATACATAATATTTGTATTATGAACCACACTGTAGACTGTAGACACAATTTTGAGCACCTGAAATTAAACAAGCACACGTGTACAAATATATGATTTTATTAAATATATGAATGGGTACAATCTCTACGTAATATATTCTTTAAAAAGAATATGACAATCCT
>Ga0325405_1002991_pt1 | contig 17454 bp, 11 predicted proteins | sample PopdelMetagenome_21_FD_205663 | JGI IMG/M metagenome (GOLD analysis project Ga0325405, IMG submission 205663) | Populus deltoides microbial communities from Bellville, Georgia, United States - Xylem-Control-R2 | ecosystem: Host-associated > Plants > Phyllosphere > Stem > Wood/Secondary xylem...
TATGAATGTTTTTCAATGACAAATTTCTTTATTGAAAAATAAAAATATAATGCTCGCTTTTAATTTAATGAATAGATAAATAAAAAAACAGTTGTGAACTCTAATTAATAATGATCTTCACAAAAAAAGAAGAAGAAGATACACATGCAAATATTTCACTTCAGTTTTCCTTTTGTTTTATATATTTTGGAGGTTAATTCTAGTTACTAAATACAAATAATTTTTGTTTTTCTAAATGAATCGTGCAAATACAAGTAATCTGTCTTAAATTTAATAAAAGCAATTCAAAGATAAATTAAAATGATCTTTTTAAGTCATTATAAAATTATAGAAATAATCCAAAAGATTAATTAATTACTATATAAAAAATTTAAACTAAACAATTTTAAACAAATAGAGACAAGATATTAACAAAAAAAACATAAACTAGAAAAATAATCATAAGAAAAGAAGTCAAGCGCAACTAGGCCACACCCATGCCAAGTATATATCTAAAAAAATTCACGTTTGCATTTTAATACAAAAAAAAATGCATTGCATGATTTAATATTTTTTAAAATACAAAACAAGGGTCTTTATATTTTGCATGTATCATGAATTTAATAACAAGTTTATTAAATCCTTGAGGTCTTGGCCTAAATTTAAAAAAAATCAAAAAAATTAATTTGTTTATTTCTAATATAGAGAATTACAAACTTATACGTAAGATGTATTTCTGATATTAAAATAAATAAAAAATTTTGTCTTTAGAATGACTAGGCTTTACCCATAGAGTCATAGTTCACTCTGCTGGGATGGACCGACTTTAACCAATAGACAAACCAATAATTAGAAAAACATAATAGTGTCGTAGTAATAATCAGACAAATAAACAATTCACCTTACCTTAGGTAGGGTGTACTAGGGGTGATATTGTCTTTCCTATACACAACCAGTCCCTTTATCCATACTCTGAAGACCAGTTACAGTCCCTAGTGGTCAAAATACTAGGTGGCAATTCCAAATCTTTTTAACTGATAAAGGACAAAAATTCTATGTTCTTTCCATACCACCTAAAAATCCTGATCTAAGAGGATGATTGTCGTGATGTTGCACACATGTGAAAAAATAACATCTCTACTAAGGAATTTCTCGTGGGCTTATATTTGTTGTTTGTCTGATTGATGTATTTTATTTTGGTTGGTCTGTACATTTATTATCAACATATATTTTTATACATATTGCTCATGCATCAGTATAGTGAATATGGAATTATGCCTTATACATCACATGCTTTAATTTTTTAGAGCACACACAAGATTCTAGGCTTGGTGAGAGATTAACAATCTGCCCTATTACTATTGAACATGGTTCAAGCTTATGAAACACCCAACTCAAATCTGAGTGCTTGCTTAGTAATGGTGGGCATATATGCCTTAACTGTTCCTTGCAACGCCCCTATGTTGTCCTTATAAGGACCGTTACTAGGCAGATTTAAGACCTTTTTGAGACCAAGTAAAAAACATACCCATACTTGCATAATAAATAGAACTTATCCTTAGGATGTATGTGTTATCTATAATTTGCATCAAAGGAAGCCTGAATATATAAATCCTGTATTGCAACTGAAATCACAACTTCCATAAAATATTCATCTTTCTAAGAATTTAGACAGGAATCTAAACTAAGACAATTAACCAAGGTAAACCATCCAAAAATCGATGTTAGATGATTACCACATTACAAAGATAAACCATACTATGAATGACATGGAGAAACTACTACCCATCATGGGACACGTAGATGAGATCCTCTTGGAAAGATAATAAAGAAGGATTGCACAGTTAATGAGGCTCCCGGTACATGCAATAGCTATAAAAGGACTATTGAATTTTTTGGATCCTAATTATAGGCGAATAACTTAAGAAACATTGATATGAAACCACATTAGAAAAGAATAATAGGATCTTAGATTTTTCAAATAACAATCATAATATCTATTTCAGACAAAGGTTTAAAGATACTGCTTCCGAGGTAACCAAATTATTATGCTTGGGAAAGGTCAGCCAATGTAGGATAATTGATGGGGGATTCAAATGGAAAAACATTAAAGCTAGAATGAAGAAAAACATAGAGAAAGGATAATTAGGAAATGAACGATATAAGATAGTGACCTTTGTCATATTTGGGCTAGTCTTGTTCCCATCCGAAATTGGAGTCATCAATCTAGAAGCTACAAATACATTCGTGGAGTATGAACATACTAAAATTAACCTTTATACTGTAATTTTAGTTGAAACCATGCTATAACTCAACCATTGTAGGATGCATGAGAGAAGAGCCATGAGAAGTTGTGTTCCAATATTGTATCTATGGATTATCAATCACATCAGTACACTAAGAGATACTTTTAATAACTTTTGGTGATTTGATCTTTGACCATTAAAGATTGTTATAGATGAAACTTGGAAGAATCTAGATGAAAAGGCATGGGTGGAGAAATATACTGCATTAGATAAATGACACATTCTATATAATGAGTTGTTATAGTAAAACATGGGTCCCTTTGCTCAGAATAATTGGATACATTAGTTATGCACCTGCATTAGTAACAAGACAATTTGGCGAGATACAATATATGCCAAGAACTCTATGTTTAACAGATTTCACTGGATTATTTAGAAATTAGTCATCTTTTAAAGAGCTAGAACTTATTAGACAATATTGAGAAAGGCTTATTATGGTAAAGAAAAAAGAAGGAAGTTGGGCTAAATCCTCATTCAATCAAAATTACATTTTTTTGAGAAGTAAAAGACTTTTTGGAATGATTGAATCTATAAATCCAAGAGACTCAAAATCTAAATTAGGGAATTCATAAGAAATTAAAGAGGGATCAAAAAGAAAAGAAGGAATGACAATGAGGAAGAGTTATGAAAGCAGTTAGAGAAATGCATAATAGACCTTTATAATAGCAATGGGAAATAATAACTCTTAGAAGAAAAAAAAACTAGATAGAGAAGACAAAATGAGAAATTACATGAACCACCAGTTAAAAGGAAAAGATGAACAACTAAAGGCCTTGACAAAAGATCTCGGGATAGTAAAGGAATGACCAAAAAAGCTTAGATAGCCAAAGAAATAGCCAAAATATTAGAGTTGAGTAAGGAATTCAAATAGCCAAACATGATGATCTGGTCAACAAATATGTGCTAATAGAAAAAAGAGTTGGCCAATTTCAAGAGGTCAACTAAAGACAGGATGGGCACTGATAAGGAAATAATATATTTCTTAAAGAAGAAAAGGCACAACCTTACAACTAGATATTGTGAAAAAAAAAATCAGATAGCTAAGATTGATATTAAAGAAGAAAGAAGAATTCAATCCCAATATGTAGCACAATCTAAAAAAAAAGTGTTAGGAAAGCCACTGAATCTGATATGAAAGACTATAAGAAAAAGGTTGAGTCTTTAAGAGAAAAACTTATGGTGTTACAATCCAAGCTAGAAATTTAAGAGGAAGAGCTGAGAGAGCTAAGAGGCCAATACCTCAAAATAGAAGAAGAGCTAATCAGATCCAAGCAAGAGTATCAAAGATGTCAAAACTACATAGATAGTTTTGAGGTTTAGATTAACTCTAAGATAGTTGAGCTTGACATCGAGAGAGAAGAACTGTAAATAGCAATGGCTAAAGTAACAGAGTTGGAAAATACAATACAAATGCTTGAAAGAGATAATAAGGCTTTAGATTCCAGTAATGGTGTCTTAGTTATCGATAATACCTTATTTCATGACAAGATAAGACAAATGACAAGGCAAATTAAACAAGTTGTCCATCAAGCTGAGAGATTACAACAATAGGCCACCCAAGTTAGAAATGTTGCTATGAAGTACTAAAAACAATTAGATACAACCACTATTTTTATTAGAAATATAGCTAATAGAGGCAATGCTTTCTACAAGTAATGATGTTTAGGGTTTTAAAGTTTGAATTATAAAAAAATATATGGACTTTTTTATTATATGTAATGAAACGGTTGCGACTCATTAATTTTTTTCTTATCTAATATGTTTATAAAAATGGCAAAACACTCCTTTATAGTGATCGATTGAACTCACCACATAAAGAAAATAGAAGTCATGGATCAATTCAAAAAACTTAATCCATATCCAATATAAACATATATGAGCATTTATATACAAATATATTTTGAGTTTTAAATGTCATATACACATATGCAAGAGTGAAATATAAGCCCCTCTTTAAAGAGAATCTATAACACAGGATCCCAAAAAAAAAGTAATAGAGAATGAAAAGCGTGTACATTTAGAAGTTGGACATTAAAAGGAAATAGAGAGCCTTAAGAGAGATGTGGAAAGGTTTACTAGCTTACTTTAGCAAGCATTAATAAAAAGGTATATGGAAGCCCTAGTTACTTAACCAGTAGTATCCCATTATCTAACAACTATGTCCCTATTTCATCAATAAAATACATAACCAAGAAAAATATCTTTGGAATCCCAGTTCGTAGGCCACCCACGCATCTAAATTATTTGCCCTATAGGGCTACCTCTTATAATATAATTGACTAGAGAAAAAGCTTTAAAAGAGAAACCTATATAAGAAACTTATGATAAATAGGCACCTTTAAAAGAAATAATGAAGCTGATTGAGGGGTCAAATCTATACGACCCGGTAAAAGTAGCTAAAATGTGTTTAGTACCAAACATTATAGTTTTAAAAGAATTCTTAGTGCTTGAATTCATCAAATACATAGGAACTTAATGCCCATTGACTCACCTAAAGGCATACTATAATGAAATGGTATAAGTTGTCCATGATGAGAAACTGCTCATCTATTTTTTTCAAGATAGCTTTAGTGATGTTGTATTGGCTTGGTATATAAAGCTTAATAATACCAAGATCTAAGGTTAAAGGATTTGTAGGAGCATTTGTAAAGAAATACAAGTTTAACATGGATATTGCTCTATAAAGATCTAATCTTTTAACGATGGAGAAGGGGAAAAAAGAATATGTTCCGGAGTGTGCCCAAAGATGACGAGAAAAGGCCATATAAGTTGACCCACTATTATTGGAAAAATAAATCATTAACTTATTCTCTAATACATTCAAAGCATTTTTTTTTTACCATTTAGTAGGTTTCCCTACCCAACATTTTATGGATATCATTATAGTAGCGGAATGACTCGAGAAGGCCATTAGAGCAAGAAAGATTACGAACCTAACTAAAATGAAAGGGGTTCACCGGAAAGAAACAGAACATGGATATAAATAGCATTGAAAAGGGGAATTACCAAAATTGCTATAAAAAACCACTTCTGTATCCAATCTAAACTTTTCCACCCCTTTTCCTAAAAATCAAACCAACTCATTAAATGACTAGCAAAATACTCTGACTGAAAGAAGTTTTCACCCCTGTAATGATTTCAAAAAAAAAAAAACAATGAGCAACTCCCTTCGCTCCCCACATCTTTAAAAGAAATGTATCAATGTCTCCTTAGTATTGACCAAGTTGCACCCATCCCTACCATATTTATGCAACCACCATTTCCTCAATGGTACAAACCAGACCTAAAATATGAATATCATGTTGATACCCATGGGCATAACATTGAAATGTGCCTTGATTTTAAGACAAAAGTTCTTCAACTCATCAAAGCTGGATGTATTACCTTTGACGAAACGTTAAATGTAAACTCAAAACCCACTTCTTAGCCATAATTTAGGAAATAAAGTTATTAATGCTATAGAAACAAGGAGTATAAGTAGAGGCTATAAGGATAACTATGAGAAAATTACACGAGATACTGAAACACATTCTTAAAGCACCCTCACAAAAACAACACATAAGAAATAATGATGAATTCTACCTATATCACTAAAATGTTGGTTACAATATTGATTATTATGAGAAATTCCATCATAAAGTAGAGAGTATGATAGCACAAGGATTGTTGAGAATTGATACTCTCAAGGAAAAATGAGAAGTAAGGATGATGGCTGGAAAGACAGAGAAAAGAAAAAAAAAGAAAAAGATATGGTAGATCTAACCAAGGCTTATGAGGCCAATAAACTAGATTTAGTTTTGATAGTAAAAATAACATAAAAGAAGTGTTCAAAGGTAGAAAAAACATAGAAGAAGGAAGAATTTGTGAATCAAGGATTAAAAGCTAAAAACACCATGGATTTAGAGCTTGAAGAAGAAGTAAGAAGTTCCAAACTAAAAGGCATAATCATTTGAAGTATTATACATTGAACTTTGATGAGATTGTGTAGCTCAATTAGAACATCTCTCCTTTAATTTCTATTGCATTGTGAATGTTTTGTGTTTTATTTGTGAAGATTATTTATGAGTTTTAAATGCAATGTATATTTTATTTGTTGTTGATAAGTTAGATTTAGTTGTTAAAGAAAATGATTTGTATGATTCTGAAAAAATAAGTTCAGGGTGTTTTGAATGTATGTTTGATGTTGTTATAATTGTTATTTTGTCATATTGGTTAATTGTTATATGGTCAACAATGATGTTTAAAAGTTCAGTTTGGTCATTTGGATTTGATTTTGAATGCATGAAGGCTATTAAAATTATAACTATTAGCTAATTTTCTAGGTATATTGCTGGTTCTTTAGCAAGCAATGTTTATGTTTGGCTTAATTAGAAATAATTTAGTCTAATATAATAGTGTTAGAGTTGGAAAATATCTATTCGAAGTTATGTGTTGAAGTTGATTTAATTGGCTGTATTGTTTCTTTTCTTTCTTTTCTTGAAGTTTTTATGTTTCAGACATGTTATGGTAGACATGTTTGAATTGTGGTTGCAAGGTTTAGGTCATCATTTTGGATCATTAGTCATTTCTGGGTTTAATTAGGTTTTTAGGTATCTATTGAATTTCTAGGCTTTTTTTCTTTGAATGTTTTTAAATATTTTTTTATTTCTCATAAATTGGTTTCCTCGTTTTTATTGTGAGCTCTAATCAAAACATAAACCTATATACCATCTTTCTAGGCTACTTATTGGTAAATTAAAGGCTTGGTTTGGATTAATCGATCCATGTAAGTTTTGAATTGCTAGGTTTAGGTTAAAACTGTCGAGATTGATTTGTTCATATTGTAGTTTATTTTTTTTTCTTATTTTGTGCCTCATTATACTTTGACTTTTGATATTCTATCTATTTCTGCCTTTAATTTGATGCAATTTGGCCTAAGATTTCAATTTGATTTCTGGGTTCATAGAGTGTTCTTCGTAAAGATTTAAATGAAAACCCCTTTTGATCTTTGTTATTTCTTTTCTATGGTTTGGTTGTGTTTTTAAGTTGGGAAGCCCAATCTATGTGGCTGGGCTGAGCCTGTCAAAGCTTAAAGGCATGCTTGTTTTACCAAAAAGTTTTTAAAGGAAAAATGAATTTTGAGTCCTTAAGGCTTGTTTGGCAAACATACCCTAACCTATTTCACAACCTTTATTTTCTTTATTTTAGTGTTTTGTCTAACACACCTTAGTTTAATTTTAATTTTTTTTCAAATTTTGAAGTACCATTTTGTAATTAATTTTGGGTTTTCCATATCATTATTTTAACTTTTTCATAATTAATATTTGAGATTGTAAACTTATATGTAAGGTGCTTTCTCGGTATTAAATAAACCATTTAAAAAATATATAAAAATAAAAAAAATCTTTCTATAAAAAATACATTTATGATTTAAATTGCATATGGCCAAGTATCTAAAAAAAATAATGTTTGCATTTTAATAAAAAAAACACAAAAAAACAAAAACATTGCATGATTTAGCATTTTTTTGAAAATACCCAAAAAATAGTCTTTATATTTTGCATGTATCATGGGTATAATAGCAAATTTATTAAAGCCATGATGACTTGATGTAAATTTAAAAAATATCAAAAAAATTTATTTCTAATACCGAGAATTATAAATTTATTCATAAGATGTATTTTCAATATTAAAATAAAATAAAATAAATTGGTTGTAGAATGGCTAGGTTTATCTATAAAGTTATGGTTCATTCCACTAGGGTGGATCGACTTTAACCAATAGATAAACCAATGGTTAGAAAAACATAATAATGTCTTAATAATAATTAGACAAATAAACAATTTTACTTACCTTAGATGGAGTGTGCTAGGAGTTATATTATCCTCCCCTTACCCAGATTTTAAAGATCAGTTAGGATTTCTAGTGATCAAAATGCTAGATGACAATTCTAAATTTTTTTGACCGATAAAAAACAAGAATTTTATTATTTTCTTTATACCATCTAAAAATTTTAATTTAAAAAAATAATCGTTGTGATACCGCACACATGCGATAAATTTCATGACTTAATTTCCTTAACCACGTACGTGAAATGACTTTGCTTTTGAAACTTGTCCCCATCTACAAACACGGATGCTCTTTGTCTCTTTGTCGTTGACAACTTATTATGTTCTCTACAAATCTCTCACTTTTTCCGTGGGTCGGGATATCTAGTAAATAAAGCAATGAAAAAAGTTCAAGATTTTTTCTCGTGGTGTCTTGCCATGTTATCCTAAGATCGATGCCTTTGATCACCTTTACAACAATACAAAGTTGCCGCCACGCATAGGATCACTTAATTTGTTGTGTTTCTCATAACAAAACCTAAATCAGATTCCAATCTCATCCAAATGCATGTAAAACTAAATAGGATGAGTTACTAATACAATGCCGCACCGTCACCATGTTGAATTTGATGTTGCCAAGGGTTTTACGTTGCTGGCCTTAGGTGAGCAGAGGTCTCATTCCTTGATTTGGCAACCACAATGTGTTAATATTAGCTACTTGACTCGTATTTTTTTCATTGCAAGTCATGTGTGTGTATTTTAAAAAGGTTGTATATACATCATTTTCAACATGTTTTTGTACATAAATTCTTTTTAAGTGTAAATCAAAATGTTTATACATATATGTAATTAAGTAAATTGAGAATTATACGTGTTAATAAAAAATTTAAGAAAAATATATATATAGATCAAAATATTTAATCTCGCAATACAGACATTTAACCGTGTTGTGTTTCGTGACTTTGTTTACCAGAATTAAATTTTTATTTAATCAAATGATAAGAAAAATTGACACACTTGAAATTGATTGAATAAAATAAAAGGAAAAAAAAATATTATGTAAGGTTATACATATTAGAAATATTATCCAAAAATAAATATTTTCTATTTATACGAAACAAAAAAAGAAGAAATTATAGATGAATTAGAAAAATCTCTTTAAAAACTAAATGTGTACAAAATAAGTAAAAAATAATCTTTGTTTCAAAGCAGCTAAATAAAAAAAATAAAAGAGATAATGTGTATTAACTTAAATCTAAATTAAAAAATTATGTTGAAAAAAAAAACATATAAAAGGGCATAAATGAAAAAAAAATTAATTAAAAAAATAGAGAAAATGTTAGGCTAACACTCCAAGTCTATTTAGTAAGGGCCCCCAATGTCTGGGCCTTTAAATCTTTTTTATGACAGAAAAGGCAAACAACATGTCACCTACTCCAAATTTTTTTTTAATAAGTTAAACAACATGTCGTCTGCTGAGAAATGTGACACTAAAATGGCTGGAAAATGAGGGTTGAAGGTTGTTTTACCCTAAAAAACCTTATTGTTGACTTAAAACATCTAGAAAACACCCTAAAAATCTTGATAAACCCATAAATGGCTTTAAAAAACCCAAAAAACCATCTCAAAACCTGAAATCAATCCAAAACAAAAAAATCTTCCTCAACTCATATCTTTTTTAAGAACTTTCAAGGTAAAAAAAAAAACACCTAAGTTGAACTTCGCTCCTCAAATTGAAATGACCCATCTCTTTTTAGCATCAAGTTAAATCTCATTTGTTGAGAAAATCTCTTTTTTATTATATAAATCCAAACTCAATCATTTGGTTAAGAAATAATTATTTTTCACCTTTTATTAGCTTTTAATGTGTATATATATATATATATAGATTTGATGCCTCACATTCTCATGGAGCCTTTACTATCTATTCTAAAGGAGTCAAATGATTAAAACCATAAACAGTTTTAAATGGAGAATAATCAGTAGTAAAGTACACACTTCTATTATAAATAAATTCAATAGATGGCAAACAATCTTTCTAATTTAAATTTTTTTTTAAATGATATTTCTTAACAATGTAGTTAAAATTCTATTACCTACTTCAGTTTGATCATTTGTTATAGATGACAAGTAGTGAAAAATAAAAATTGTGTTCCTTATTTCCCCCACAAAACCTTCCAAAAGCAGCTAAAAACTTTAACATCACTGTTAGACATAATGCTCCTAGTTACCTCATGGAGCTGAACTATCTCAATTAGATATGTGGCTATTGTACTAAAATCCTTAACAAATCTCTCATAAGAACTTGTCAAACCATGAAAACTTTTTACCTTAATGATTGACCTAGTTGTACGCCATTATTGGATAGTCCTAACTTTTTCTTCATTCATCGCAATACATTTTGCACTAACAACATATCCAAGAAATAAAATCTTTTCTATGTAAAAGTCACACTTGTTATCAATTACACATTAATTTAATTTTCCTTAAATTTTCAAGAAAATTCATAATTGACTAAAATTAATTAGGACCCAGCTAATTATCTATTATTTTTTTAATTCAAACTTATTCAATCGAAATTAATATATTTTTTTTAATTATTATCAGTTTCACACAAAATCAATTTTCCTTAAATTTCCAACTTGACCATAATTTTTTTTAAATGATCGGTACCCATTAACTCACCCATCATTTTTTCAATTTTAACACACCTAAGTTACAAAATCACATTCAGTTTCATCAAGTGAAAAATTAAATTCATTCCCTCAAATCCCAAATAAATCCTAAAATACAAATGATACATTAACACAAAAAAAATTATCATTATAAAACAAGTAAAATGCTTAAATATAAAAGCAAACTACAAATACTACAAACAAGTTTCAATAAATTAACTTAAACATAAATGAGTTACAATAAATATGGGTGAATTTGCTTATTTAGTGGAATGAAGCTTGACAAGAAATGAAACCAATAGAAGGAAGTTGATGTTGTTGGAGAGAGGTTGGTCGGTGTTGGCAATTTAGGTGGTTGGATTTGTTCGAGGGGGTTTTAGAATCGATGAAATGGGAGAGAGAATGCTGGTATGATTTTAATTGAAAAAGAAAAGAAAATAGGGGGGAGAACTTTCAGGTTTTAATATCTTTTAAAAGCACCAATGAAAATTTCATCGGTAATTTGACACGTTAGAAATGTTGATGGATTTTTTATTTTATTATTTCATCACACTAACAACATATCCATACTAGTTTTAATCATTATGATTATTATTTGACTGGCAAGATACATTTTTTTTTTTAATTATGATGCATCAACTTATTTTTTTTATATACTAAAGTTCATGTTTAGAAAGGCTAATGACAGGGTGTTAACCCAGTATATATAAAACTTGATGAGATACTAAGTTCAGATGACTTAGGTCTGGCTTGCTTCCAAACCCAACATCTTTGGGTTTAACTATGCACTAAGCCCAAATACAAGTGTATCTAACAAGTTGCCAAACTCAATATTCTTGAGACCAATTACATGTTGAGTTTAAATATATGTGGGTCTGGCGAGTTGCTGAACTCAACATCCTTGAGTTCGGCTACCCACTGAGTTCAAATACATATAATATCCTTGGATTCAGCTACGCATTGTGTCTAAGTTTATATAGGTCTGGTGAGTTTCCATACTTAATATTCTTAAGTTCAACTACATGTTGAGCTCAAGTACATATAGGTCTCGTGAGTTGCTAAACTCAACATCCTTAGTTTCATATATATGTTGAGCCCAAGAATATATAAGTCTGGCTTTCCAGACCCAACATTTTAAGGTTCAACTACGTGATGAGCCCAAGTACATGTGGGTCTGATGAGTTCTCAGACCTAATATCATTGGGTTTAACTATGCGTTAAGCCTAAGTACATGTGGGTTTGACAGCAACACCCTTGGGATTAACTATGTGTTAAGCCCAAATATATATAGGTTTTGCAAGTTGCAAGAACTAACATCTTTAGGTTCGGCTATGCGCTAAGTCCAAGTACATATAGGTGTGGCGAGTTGCCAAACCTAATATCCTTGGGTTTGGCTACGCGTTGAGCCCAAATGCATATGGGTATAGCGAATTCCCAAACCTAATATCTTTGAGTTCGGCTACGTGCTAAGCTCAATTGTATATAGTTCTAGTGAGATGTTAGACGCAACATCCTTAGGTTCAGTTACGTGTTGAGCTTAAGTGCATGTGGATCTGACAAATTATCAGACCCAATATTATTGGGTTCAGCTACATGCTGAGCCCAATTACATATGGGTCTAGCGAGGTGTAAGACCCAACAACCTTGGGTTCTGCTACATGTTAAGCTCAAGTACATATAGGTCTAGGGAGTTGTCAGACCTAGTATCATTGGGTTTAGCTACATGTTGAGCCGAAATACATATAGGTGTAGCAAATTGCCAGACCCAACATCCTTGGGTTAAAATACATATTGAGCCCAAATGTATATGGATGTAAATGTTCTTTGGTTCAACTGTGTGCTGAGTCCAAGTACACATGGGTCTGGCAAGTTGTCAGACCGAACATCCTTGGTTTTAACTACGCGCTTAGCCCAAGTACATGTGAGTTTGACAAGCTGTCAGGCCCAACATCTTTAGATTCAGCTATGTGTCGAGCCCAAATACATGTGGATCTGATAATTATGTTGAGCCCAAGTGCATATGGTTTTGGTGAGTTGCTAAACCTAACATCCTAGGGTTATACTATACGTTGAGCCCAAGTACATGTGTATTTGACAAGTTGTCAGACTCAGCATCATTGGATTGTGCTGAGCCTGTGTTTGTATGAATTACGTACAACCCAGGTATATATAGGTTTGATAAACTGTCAAACCCATCACTTTTGGACTTGGCATTGTTTCAAATCCAAGTAGATATGGGATTGCTGATCATTATAGGCTTTATGTTGGGTCAAAAGGCTTTGTTTGTTTATTCATATGGCTCTGAAACATGAAATGTTAAAAATCAAGAATAATCATATCTCTACACTTCTAGATATATAAAAATTTTATAAGAATCTATCATATTTTTATCCATGTTAATATTATTTAATAAATATATATCCTTGTATAGGAATTTAACTGAATTGAGTCGACTTGACTAAATAACCACTGTAAAATTTGAGAAAATTCTTTTTTATTATGGTTTACTTGCTTAATTCATGCTACTACAATGCCGATTTTGAGGTTGTTCCATGCTTACTAATATTAAAAAACTATTTAAATATATTTAAATGCCGATTTTGAGGGTTGTTTCATGCTACTAATATTAAAAAATTATTTTAATATATTTAAAAATATAAACACTTTAAAAAAATCACTCTCAACGCAATTACCACACACGCAGGCCTCCACCTTCATAATCTCCTGATTAAATCCAAATTCCATCGTCCCTGTCCTCTTTCAAATAACAACCAGAAACTGAACAGTCGGTTCATCAATATTCCCAATTCGATTAAAATCCAACCCCACTCCAAAAAAAAAACATTAATTAAATTAATTAAAGAAAAAAAAGGCATGATGTCTTCCAAATCATCATCGTTGATTAAACGGGTAACACCCTTGTTCACTTCTTGGATTCGACAGAACCACAGGCTTCTTAGCTCTTCTGCTCTTCGGGAAGCTTCTTCTCTTGTTGATGATTCCATTCACTTGACCGACAATTGCATCCGGGTACTACGCTCATTTGATTGTGTTTTTGTAGATTTATATGTTTGTTTTTCTTTTTGGCTTGTTAATTGTTAATGGGCTTTGCTTCAATTTTATTTTTTTTAAGAGTTAGATAGATAGATAGATAGATAGATAGATAGATATAGATTAGTATGCCCATATGACAGACACCCAAGAATTGGCGGCTAGCAAAAGATTGAAATTTTTGGAACGTCAAATGCTATTTTCACATAATATAATCCCATTGAAAGTCTATTATACAAGAATTTCGTCCATTGAAAGTATGCCCCCCTCCTCCTTTTTTTGGGGTCGCTGTATCATGCTTGATCTAGAGTGAATCTAAGTGTTCATCCTCATGATTGCGCTGCCACTTTATTATTAGTCTTTGATGCTAGGTTCTGCTTCTTAGCTTATTCTGCTGCTCCTGCATTTCTCAATATTATGGCATCTTCTTTCCTATATCAATGCTTTGTTGGATCTGTATCTGCCTGCAGAGGTTTACTCCTTTTCTTGCTGTTTTATTGAATGTTTTTGCTGCTGTCATTTCCCTTTTTTCTTCTTTTGTATGCTGTAATTCAGAGCAAGGGTGATACTACTAATGTGATTAATTCCATGCTGACCTCTTAGGGCCTCCTATTAGTTTTCCTAATTCTAGTTCTGTGCTGTATCAATTTTTTTCCTCCCCTGAACCTCGTCTGTATCTTTGATCAATCCTAGTGGTGTGTCCTACAGCTTGGTTTTTTAATCTTATTCAGCCTTCTAAAAAAAAATATAAAACTGCCATGCCCATATTCTTGTTTGGTATCAGTTGGATTTTTAAATCTCTTCAATAAAGCTGTTTTTATTTTTGTCACACATATAACTTGTTTTATGCAAACACATATCAGCCTGTTTCTTTTGCAATTTATTCTAGCCTTTCCATAAAATTAAGGTCTGGTTTACAGAGACTGAAAGAACTGCAAACCAGTGAAGGATCGGCTAAAGACAAAATGCTTCGTTTGGGTGTGGAAACTGGTGGATGTTCTGGTTTCCAGTATGTTTTTGACTTGGATGATAAAACCAATCCAGATGACAGGTTTTGATGTCATTCTATTTTTTATTTTAATTAATTTTGCAACTACTGTTGCTTTCCAGATTTTGCTTTCTAATTTGGAGAACCATCAAATGACTAATGCATTCACTATTCTTAGTTTTCTTATGTGTTTATCATTTAACTGTATTGTTGCAGAGTTTTTGAGACAGAAGGAGTCAGATTGGTGGTTGATAACATTTCATATGATTTTCTGAAAGGGGCCACTGTTGACTATGTTGAGGAGCTAATCCGTGCTGCTTTTATAGTAAGTAATTCATCTTGTATGTTGCTGATAAATTTTTATATATGTGGGGGTGTGTATTTGTAAATTCTATCGAAGTTAAGAAACCAGGGGCTTTTGATCTTGATGGAAAATGGATCAGTAAATTTTTAAGATGTCATTCAGCAAGCTATGAAATACTTTTCCATGCCTTTTCTATTTGATTTGGGCTAGATTATATATTTTTTTTTTTCATCAAGGTTGTAGACAAGTGGTGGGGGAGGGTGTTGAGATCACCACGCACACTGGAAAATTGATAATTGTCTTCTACCATTGATACAAAAGCTCCAAGGACATCTGTTTGCTGAAATTCTTAGTGTGGAAGATACTTATGAGCTTCATATAAACAATTAAAATACTACACGACCTTATAAAATGATAACATTATTCATGCAATCTTGCTGTTAGGGTGTTCCTTAAACTTAATTTAACTGTCTGCATCCTTTTCTAGGCCTAAGGTAGGTAATACTTGCCAAATGACAGCCAAGCAATGCATCCATAGTGGCTGTGCTGTAAGGGAGATTTGTGCCTGCATCTGTACAGTGACTTGGATTTGTTAGTTAACATGATTGATAATAAAAGAACAAGGATCTAAAGGAGGGATGTTATCAAATTGGAGCAATAACATAGTTAATTGGTTGTGTGATGTGGTCGAGCTCCAAATTTCAGATGATACTATTAAGTGCTCAAGTTGATGTGGCTCATTATTTTGTTTTGCGCAAGTAGTGAGGCACACCATGTGATATGGTTTAGCTTTGTCAAGAGTGTGTTCTGTCAGAAAAATTGAAGTCTGTGTCACCTATTGAGTGATATGTGAATTGTATGAATAATGTACTTGTGTTTCTAGATTTAGCTGATTATGTGTCATTTAAAAAATTATATGAATTAAACTGTTCTGGCCTTCTAGCATAGCTGCATCGAGCACAATTCCTTCCCTTGAAAGATATATAATTTACTGAGGAGATGAGCTTGAGCAAAATAGAGCCAGTTTGTACAGATTATAAGATGATCGGTGAATTATAATTTACCTAATACGAGGTCCATATCTTTGACTGGCTTTGTCAGAATGTGTGTGTTGATTATACACAAGTAATAGCTAAACTACAGAAGATGACTCGTGGTGCCTAACTTGGATCCTCATGCTGGATTTTTCATTCCACTTCATCTTTAATACTCTTGCGTAGCAGGAACTAAATTCTGTTTTCATATGTAGGTGGCCACCAATCCAAGTGCAGTGGGCGGGTGCAGTTGTAAAAGTTCTTTCATGGTGAAACAGTAATACCTAGAAGCCATTCCGTTTAACTTTTCGACAAGACCTAGAAATCATCATTGTTCTAAGATTCTCATTGAACATATTGTTGATGTGATTTTTTTTTCAACAGCTATTATTTGAATCAAGCTGTAGTCCCGATTCCCTGTATAATAACAATGTAATGAGAGCTTTTATGCTATAATGTGATAGAACTTCTCTAACCATCTCCTCTCGTTAATTGGACACGCTTCATTTAACGATCACAACTGCAGTAACTTTTCAAGATGTGGAAGTTGTCAGGTTTCTTTTTTGCTTTTTGCCTTCATTTTAATTCAAAATTGCCATAGATGAGATTATGTTAATGTTATATGTGCTTGCATTTCATCTGAACTGGTTGTTGTTCGTTTTGATTCTTGTCTTGTAATCCTTTACACATCAAGTGAAACATGGAACTCTATTATCATTTTCAGTTTTATTTTCAGCGGATGCCATTTAGAAGAGGCGCTCCACTAGTCCCAACAAAATGTGTAAAATATGTGTTTTTCGATAAGCCTGTAGAATCTGTATTAGAAAGCAAGAAACCATCGCACTGCTGCTCTCTGAGATTGTGGTTGGGCTTTGAAAATATGGCAGTTTGAGTTGCATATTCTGGCGACGAAAGCCTTGACTTCTGCAAATGGATAAAGAGCGTGGGGATGAATGATTAGGGATGTGAAAATTTGGAGTAGCTGAAAATTGCGTCGTCTAAAATGATTTTGAATGCCATGGTTTTTAAGACAATGAGTACGCAAATTATGACAACCTTAAAGCAAGAATTTCACCTCAGCCAGAGGAGTGTTTTGGTCCTTCAAGAGTTTACTCGGATGCGCCATATATAAATTATAATGGAGTGAGCTGACAATGGCATTCGTGACTGTAACGGGACGTATGTGATGCCCTCATGCCTGTTGCTCCAGACAAAATTTCTACAAGACCAGCTCGGACGTCAAGGGGGGCAGTACTGTGGGAAGCAAAATAGCTAAAATTGAACCTCTCCTTGTTCCAATCCTTGATGAG
>Ga0325405_1002992_pt1 | contig 17453 bp, 6 predicted proteins | sample PopdelMetagenome_21_FD_205663 | JGI IMG/M metagenome (GOLD analysis project Ga0325405, IMG submission 205663) | Populus deltoides microbial communities from Bellville, Georgia, United States - Xylem-Control-R2 | ecosystem: Host-associated > Plants > Phyllosphere > Stem > Wood/Secondary xylem...
CTTAAAAAGCCTAGAAATGACACCGCACCATAAAAGCATCAAAACATTCCCCAACCCAAAACACACCGAAACCCTTCCACAATTCACATATTACCCGGAAAATTCTTAAAAGAATCTTTTTGGAAAAATCTACCTTCCTTTTATGCGGCAACAGCAATAATAAAAAACATGGAAATCCCACTGTAACGTCCGCTTATCTGTCACCAATCATCACAAACCACGTTTCGCGTTCTTACGGCCCGAACACCGTTTACGTGTTTAAGCCGTTAAATTACCCCTCTCCACCCGTTTAATCCCAATCCCTTCCATTTTTTCCCTTTAGAATAAAAACCCAAAATTTCCCCTTTCATTTTCTCTCCTACCAAACACCAAAAAGCTCCAATCTTTCTACAGATCTGACCCAAAATAAATTTTGGTTTTCTTTAATTTGATGTCATCTCCAACTACGCCGTCGTATTGGTGCTACAGATGCAACCGTTTCGTTCAGGTTTGGAGACAAGACTCGGCAACTTGCCCAGAATGTGAATCAGGGTTCATTGAAGAAATCGAAAACCCTCCGCACATGATTCAAACAGAAGCATCACGTGAAAGGCACCGCAGACTTTCTCCCGCTGCCGGAACGATGTTCATGATCGGTAACCGCTCAAACCCCCATCGCAGGAACCGTCGCGGTGGAGCCGCCGGGAGCGGAGACCGGTCCCCGATCAATCCAGTGATCGTGCTTCGTGGCGGGCCTGGAGGGGCGGCGGAGGACGTAGTGGGAGATGACGGTGGCCGCGGTGGTGGAGGGTTCGAGCTTTATTATGATGACGGTGGTGGGTCCGGGTTGAGGCCGTTGCCGCCGAGCATGTCGGAATTTTTATTGGGATCAGGGTTTGAGAGACTGTTAGATCAGTTAACACAGATTGAAATGAATGGAGGGTTTGGCCGCTATGAGAATCAGCACCCGCCGGCGTCAAAGTCGGCGATTGAATCGATGCCTACGGTAATTATTAACGAATCTCATACTTTTACCGAATCGCATTGTGCTGTTTGTAAGGAGGCTTTTGAATTAGAATCCGAAGCACGAGAGATGCCTTGTAAACATATCTATCATACTGACTGTATACTTCCTTGGTTATCTATTCGTAATTCTTGTCCGGTTTGTCGACATGAATTGCCTTCTGGTGATGATGACGGTGAGGATGGGGTTGGGAGTCCGTTACCTGAAGCAGGGAATGGACAGGGAAATAACGAGGAGGAGGCAGTTGGGCTGACGATATGGAGGTTACCTGGAGGAGGGTATGCGGTGGGGAGGTTTACAGGGGCGAGGAGGGGAGAAAGAGAGTTGCCCGAGGTTTATACAGAGATGGATGGTGCGTTTAACAATGGTGGATTGCCGAGGAGGATATCTTGGGGGTCTAGAGGGGGTGGAAGGAGGGAGAATGGTGGTGGGGTTAATGGTGGTAGAGACGGTGGTAATAGAGGGTTTAGTTTTGGGAGAGTTTTGAGGCATTGGTTTGCTTGTTTTGGCGTGGGACGGGGTTCGAGTTCAAACTCCAGGGTCACCGGGAGGAATAGGCCTTCTCCTGTTTTTAGCAGTTCCTCTTCGATGAGGAGAAGGGGTTGGGGCGCTGAGATTAATACTGGAAGGAGACGGTGAGAATGCATTAATGAGAGATGATCAAATGGATGTTCTGTTTTTTGCTTCGAAGGTGCTTGTTACTGAATTGTATATACGGAGATTTGAGAATGACACCCAATTGTGAGTTTCAGTTCATAATATAAAAAGTAGGGAGGTTTTATGAATTGTGTAACGATACTGTCTCCATGAAAGAATCTCGAAGAAGCAGTGTGAGCAAGGTATTTGGAGAGGAACATTTTGGGAGCCAAGAAGGTACAGGCCTAATTATACGAAAGTGCCTTTAACTAGTTTTCATGCAGTGAGCTACAGGCCTTGCAATTTTTTTTTTTTTTTGTTTCTTCTTTTATGTTCCATTATTTGGTATTTGTAAGTTAGCAGCAGACCAGCAGTTGTTTTTCATCTGTCATTCTTTTTCCAAGAAATCTATAAATTCTAGCACCTCTAAGTTTGAAGCACGTTGCAAGAGCTTTGGTTTGGGCGTTTTGCTTCTGTATGTTTTAACTTGCACGCACAGCACTTATGTTGAATCTTCTTGGAGTTCTGGTTGCAGGCCTATTTCTCTCACTTTCTGGAACATAGGAGTAACCTTAGAGGGGGTCTTGTCTAAACTTGAAGGGATTTACGTGTTGGCAACTTGCTTTTAAAAAATATATTTTTAAATATATTAATTTTTTTATATTTATTTTTAACATTAATATATTTTTATTTTTTAAAAAAAACTTGAAAAGCATCAAAAGTTTATTCTAAACATGATAAGATATTGTTTGATATTATAGTAATGATTATTTTTAAAAAAATTTTGTTTAGAAATATATTAAAATAATATTTATATTTTAAAAAATCTATTTTTAACATTTGTAATTTAGAAACATAAAAAATTTAAAGCAAAATAAATTTAAATTTTTTGAAAAACATGACTTTGCTGCATATAAAGCACATTCGTTTCGGAGTTTGTAAATGTTTTTAGATATTTTTTAAAAGTGTTTTTAATTTTAAAAAATTAAATTATTAGTTTTTTATAATAAAATTAATAATTTTTTTTAGTGTTTTCTATAATTTTAATAATATATTTTTAAAAAAATTATTTTAAAAATATCTTAATAAAATCTCGGACACAAAAGTTAATTGAATTCTTCAACAAACCCTTGTCGCGCATATTGACAAAGTGGGGTTTAATAATAGAACGGACATAGCGAATCAATATATATATTTTTTCGAAATTAACATGTGCTGTCAAAGTTGAGCCTATTCGAGTTCTTGGCTCTCTTGCTCTGCAAGAATTCCAATAAAAAAGAATTAAAATGTGATGAATTATGGAGGGTAGCAATCAGGAATCATATTGTATTGTCATTAATACAGAAAATTCTGAAGTGAGATCTGGTCCATGCATATATATTGGGACGCTTTACAGTTGTGATTCCAACAAAATTCAGGGCCTCCTAAGCTGGCAGACCAAGTTGCTTACGGAGTGTATGACTTTTGGGGACAAAACGGTGACTAAAATGCGGTAATTTACGCTTAAAATCATGCCCTGGAAGTGCCAAAATTCTGCGAGGACCAAACTTTGGAAAGGAATGATGACAAGAGTATGAATAAAGGAAATTATTCCACATCAATTTTGCAGTTCGAGAATTTGCAATATATCAGAATTCTCAGTTGCCAACTTCTTACGCATGCTTCTGATTTGCAGTGAGCCCAAAACTAGTGCAAGGCATGTGGAATAAGATTTTATTCGATCCCCAGTTTGCGTTCAATTGGGATCAATGATCATGGAAAGTAAAAACTGTGCCAGAATCTTTTCTAGGCGATACAAATATATTTAAGCAATTCTCGCCATATCGAAAATGTAATACAATATTGAAATCATTTACTCTCACGCGATTGATTTCTAAGATTGCCTGGCTCTAGGCATATGATTCTGTACAGTCTGAATTTGGACCGTTCATTAAAACCCACGAGCACCACATCAGCCTCCTTGTTCAAATCAACGTGGATGTGCTTTTACCTCTTGTTTGGAACCCTACTCGATACTAACATTCAGGATGTGACACACACACACACACACACACACACACACACAACAGTCTACTTGCCGTCTAGCCGGCAGATTGATTTTGGGCCTGTTGACCAACACATGATATTGAGCTCAAACCAAAGACATGATGGAGCAAATGCTTTTAAAAACATAAAAACAATCGGTCTCTGAGCTAACATCATCAACTGGAAAAAGACATGGACTAAGCTGCTTCAAAGAAATATAATGGTGAGAATTATGTGGTGCAGGATTGAGGTCGACTGCATTGAGATTTATGGTCGTGGTTGGCTGCTCTGAGCTATAAACTAAAGAAGATGTGTTTCTCTGGGAGGTTATATTGCAATGATACAATTGAATATGATATCATGCGGAAAAAATCAACTCAGCGCAATAATTTTAACAAAGACTTTATATTATTTTTATATTAATCCAAGAATAATTTTATATTGTTTCTTAACAAAGATTTCTATCCAGCTTGAACAGCTATTTCAAGCAATTTAAACGTAAAACAAGTATTAAATGGCTTCCTCTTAGGGGAAATGCCTTAAATTTTAATTCCTAACAAGAGGTGGTCCCGTCTCTTCGTTGTTTTTTTTTATGCAAAAGGTAATTTACAGGTTCGAGGCTTTGCCCGTCCACGTAAATTTAATGGCAGAATTATACTGTTGATTTTTTTTTATAGAAATATATTAAAATAATAATATATTTTTAAAAAAATTATTTTTAAAATTAGTAATAATATATATATATATATAATAGTGTAATTATTATTATTTTTCCACTTGAACATTTTATTTTAAGCATTTGCTTCGAGATAATTTTTTTATTATGATATAAATATTTTTTTAAAATAATAAATGTATTTTTTTTTGCTGTATAATAAAATTATTAATTACTTGTGGAAGCAAAAAATTATTATATACAATTACTTGCATAGATTTACAAAAAGTCGCAGTGTTATTTTAGTTTCAAGTTTATTTTCCTTTTAAATATACAAGAAGACTTCCAGAAATAAAAAAGTGAACTTTCACCACAGTCGTGACAAGATTTATGTATATATTCCAAGAACAAGAATTGCAATACAGAAACTGAAATGAAAGATGGACCGACATGTGCCTCACCAAGGTCAATAATCAACATAGTATCAAGTAGCTGGGAAACATCTGGATTGGTCTTTGTAAGATTGGAGCAATCATGCATGGAATTCGTAAGTATTGTATGGAGAAATAAGCGTGCCTCCCCCAGAAACAATCAAACCTTACTGGAATCAGCATCCACAAATCTAATGAAGTGGGGTCTTGTTTCTAGATTTAAAAACGCGTTAGGTTTCCTAAGAATAGAGTTCACATCACACTTTGCATGCATCGCCGACTGACTTCTTCCTAGGTCATGACTTTTGATGATGAAAGCGCCCCAGATTCTTTTGTTTCCTTCGATTTGCCTTCTCCATTAGCCATTAATTTGTTTAAAAACAATTTGTGTAAATAAACTTCAGCGAGACTAGTAGTCCCAGTTTTGTTAGGTATCTTTATAGAAGCAATAAAAGAAGGATATAGACTATCGAACAGCATATACCGAACTGAAAAGCAAATACCTCGGAGGTCTAATTGTTTAAAATATGTAACTTGCAACCCGAAGGCCATTTCTAGCAAAGTTCAAGTTTTGTTTTTAATCTCTATTAATGATCGGCGCCTATCCACTCCAAGATTGGAATTTTCATAAAACTTCACTCCATGTTCTAGCATGAGATTAGAGTTCTACACCGAGTATGCGTCAAGGAGATTCTTAGTTCGTAAATCTACTCGGCTAAATGTTAAGGAAAAACATCGAAGTTGTTGTTGTTTAATGTTTTCAACTCAATAGTTCAAGATGAGATGAACCGGAGCTGTTCTCTTGGCATTGAGTGTCTTGCCGGTCTCCATATCAATCCAGCTATCGAACAGTAATTGAAAATGTTTTGGAAAGTGAGTCGGTAACCAAACAATGGATTGGAAGGAGAGGCATATTTTCAACTAACTAGTGGACATAAGATGAACATTGTAACCCCTGCAATTTTCCAGGGAAGTGTAAATGTGGGCGCTTTACCGTCAAAGTATTCTGTCTTTATTCTAGAAAATGTGTTGCATAATGGTGTAAAAGCCAACTATGCAATAACTATTCGATTTGCGTTTGATAGCGAGAGGTTCGTCTGGTTACTTGAGGTGTCATCACTAGCTAGCTAGCTAGATTCGTGATTCTTTAGTACAGTTGTGACTTGGCTTGTCTCACGATAGAAAGCTAATGCACGATGAAGCAGAAGCACAATGAATTTTGGTGGCCGCCAATTCATTTGAGGAATCATTATGTAGGATAATAATATAAATTATATTTTATAATTTTATTTATTTAATATATATTTTAAGTTATTAAATTGTAATTTTTTTAATATGATATTAAAGTTTGGTCATTTAAATGGTAATATTTTATTATAAAACTCAATATTTTCATCTTTTTTAAAATTAATTAATAACTTAGGATATTGTGAGTTTATACAGGTTTTAAGTTTAATTTATTTAAAAAAATATTAAAAAATAATATATTGATGCAAGTTTTAATTTTAAAGAAATTTCATTTGAGATGATATTTTAAAAAATAATATAAATTATATATTTGGATATTTAATTTAAAGAGATGTGTTAAAAATAATATAATTTATATATTGAAATCTTACCTAACAACTCATGTTTTTAGATTGAGATAATTTTTTAATAATGAGTAATTTTTTAATAAATTAATTAGTGTTTTTTTGAAAGTTTTTTTGATCTTTAATCAGCTTTCTTAAAAAAAAAATTCTTGAAGTTTCTTTCCCAATAAGATTTGAGCATGATAATTACTTTTCATCATGATTTATTACATGAATATTTTATTGTATCTAAAGCTTGTAATATTATAATTCATTATAACTGTAATTGTTAATTACATTATAATTTTTAAAAGTAATGACAATTCATTTTTTTATCTAGTGGATTTTTAGGTTCATTTGAAAATATATTTCTTTCATAGGCTAATTGAGTAATTTGAGTTTCATCCCGCGTGGTCCTTGTATTTTAGAATTTTCATCCTTGCTTTATTTTACCTCAGCATATAATTAATTCAATATTTTAACTTCATAATATGCAATATGGAATGATTGTTAAATACAATAATAATAATAATAATAATAATAATAATAATAATAATAATAATAAAAACAACATTTATTTAGTTACGTCACGACATTCTTGAGATGTGAAATTACAATAAGAAATCAAAACTCTTGTCAATATGTTTAATTGACTTGTTTCCGTCAATCAGCAATCGAGACAAACCTGAAGTTAAAAAATTTCTGCCTGTTACAGTTTATTGATTGGAAGAGTTGGCAAGCTAGCTAGTTCCTTCTCATAGACCAAAGTCTCGATTACGAATCTTCGCCGAAATTTTCAAATTTCAAACCTTTGTTTAATTCTGGGTTACAATCACGAATATTTTACACATAAATCAATTTCGCTTGTCTATTGTTGTTCGAGAGCCAAGATTAAATAAGAGCTTCTCATGTCCAACCGAAGGGTTTTGATGGCTACCGGTTCTTGGGCTCTTCCTGGTTTTGATAACATAATCCACTTTTTGTCCCCCACTGCACCTCCCAGAGATACCCTTTTTGAAAGGGCTCATTGGCGATTGTAAAACTGTCTCCATGCTCCATGAAAGCAGTTGGAGATGCAGTCTTTGAACTAAAAAAACAACAGATTTCTCATAAACACAAAAATTGTAGGTGCTCACAGTTCTCAAGGGAGAAGAAAAAAAACTCAAGTCGAGCCTGTAATAATATCATGGTGTCGTTTTATTGACAATGTAGTAAAATTACAGGACAGCGTAGTGCTACAAAAGTTATGTAACAATCGCACACCGAACACTATGCATATGTGACGGGGTAGAAAATCCAAGCAATTGACATCGGCCAAGAGAAAAGGTCCAGAAGTTTTCATGGAAAATTCAATAAAATAAACTTCTAAAGGCAGAGGACATTGTTTTAGCGTACAGGGTTTCATGGAGATGATTTAATTACCGAACTCTTTTATATAGTTTCAATGTAGCAATCACTTTGGAACAAGACAGTTTTTGTTTCGTCATCCACAAATTCAATCCTTGATTAACTAATTTTTTAGTATCTAAATTGACTTGGGACAACATTAAGCAATTGCTACCTATCAGAATGCAGAGAAAGGGGAGTGGAATTTGCCAAAATGCAAGCCGCAATGCATTGCCTATCACATTTAACAGTTGCTTTTCGTGCCAAATTAAGAAACCACAAAGAAATTTTTAGTTAACCACGACAATGGAAGGAGAAAAGTAACATTCGAATTTTAAATTATGATTTCATTAAAAACAATTAATTAAGCACCTAACCTAAGATCTATATGTCAGCTCCCGACCAAACATGTATTAATCCCCACTTCATCACGCTTGATTCAATAACAATCATCATTATCTTATAACTATTCTCATGTGTGCCCGTGGATAAACTTAGAAGATGAAATTTGTCAATTTCATTTTGGAAAATTACCCTTCACGTAACGGAATCAAAATCCAACATGAGTACAACATGAATACGTGGACAAAAAGTATTGCTGGAAAGACATAATGGATAGTGGCAATTTATGGAATAGCATCAAATTTAGTAGCAAAGACAAAATTGGTAGCATTGACCTATATAAGTAGTGAATTGATACGAGTTTAGACTTGAACGGTAAACAATCCAAGACAAACAACAAACATAATAAATGCGACAACATAGAATGACAGTTACACAACAATGCAGTGAATTGTTATGTCAGTTATGATCATAGCTTTATGATGAAAATAAGTGTCTAGATCATGGAGGCATGGCTGCTAAACATGAAAGCATGACTGAGATTGCTTCTTAAGACATTAAGATCATAAAAATATAGAGCAAAGCCATCCACTAAGTTCATGAAAATATAAAAAAAAAACACCTCACTATTTTCTAAAATATAGAGAAAATAGCTTTATATTTTATAATTTTTCATATGCTTGTTTTTAAATAGGATGTATAGTCTTGATTGTGTAGGGAAATGTTAGCTTGGGTGCATAGTATGTTAGTTTTGTGTATAGTATTCAAGTTTTGTGCATAGAACATATGCATACAAATATGTTTTTTTTTTTTTTGAGATTAATAAAGATTGAAATTTGTTTATGTAATAATATGTGTGCTTATAAAGGTTATATCCTTTTTAATTATGTGCTTCACTTGTCTTGTAGCACGGAAGAGTATAAAAAAATTTCTAGACGAAGAAAAATACTTAATTATTAGATAAAAATGAGTAGTTGAAAAAAAAAGGACTGAATTCGAGAAGAAGCTAGTCTGCCGCATAAAAACTGAAAAATTTCGACCATAATTTGGCTTAGTTTTCAGGAAATTATTTTCCTTTTATTTTGGGCGGAAAACACTTTACGGAAGTTGTGAAAAATTTAGAAATGTCATATTATTTACCGATTATATCAAATTTGATCCTCAAACTTTTGATTGCTATATATATATTTTTTGTTTTGAATACTTGTTTTTCAATTTCATCCATTAGAATTTAATTTTTATATTAACTTTGATCCTCATTTTTATTTTGCTTTTCCCTTATCATTTTTTAATTGAAATTTTTTATCTATCAAATTTGATCCTCATTCTTTTGATTATTACTTATTTTATTTGAAATAATTTATGAAATGTTAATTATTATTATTTTAATTTCTTCATCTTTTAATTTTTTTTATTTTTTATTTGATCTCTATTATTTTGATTATTATTTATTTTATTTGAGATAATTTATGAAATTATATTTTTTTTCAATTTCATTCTCATTCAACTTTTTAATTTGTAAGATTTATTTCTCATTATTTTAATAAAATTGAAAAAAATAAAACATTAATAATTTATTTTCCAGCTTATTTTTCATAACATAACCAAATACTGAAAATTATTTTTCAATTTATTTTTCATTACACTACCAAACATCGAAAAATACTTTTTCAAAATTTATTTTTTCTGAAATTCACTTTTCAAAATAAAATTACTTTCTAGCAAACATATTTAATTATTATATAATAACAGGTAGATAAAAAAAAAAAAAAAAAGACTAAATCCGAGAAGAAGCTAGTCTGCCGCATAAAAGCTGGAAAATTTCGACCATAAATTAACCTTGTGACAGTATCCATGAACAACTGTGATGGACTCGAATTTGTCCGTCCACAGGACGAAAAGGCCTTTTGTTTTGTAATTGTCCACACGACGAAAATCCCAGTCTCCAAAACTAACAACACGTATTCCCTTACAATTAATGCATTTTTCCAAGCATAGTATTTAAGCAACACAAATAAAGGAAACTCCACAAGAATAACCGCAACTCGCTCCCTCGCCTTCATCAATTAGTTCATTGATCTTTCAAGTCTACAATTATAAGCCATTGAAAGCGATTGAAGCCCCAAACCAAGATAAACAGAATTTATTAAACAAAACATCATGGTTTTTCTTCGGCTTCTTGTCCAGCTGTTTATTTCCTTCATTTTCTTGCGATCCAAACAATGTTTCTCTTCAAATCAATCACCAATAATATTACCTCTAAGAACCCAAAACAACCATCATATCTCAACACGAAGACTCTTCTCCAATAGTTCTTCAAAAACCACAGGCAAGCTCTTATTTCATCACAATGTTACCCTCACTGCCTCTCTCACCATTGGCACGCCCCCACAAAACATTACAATGGTTCTTGACACAGGCAGTGAGCTTTCTTGGCTCCGTTGCAAAAAAGAACCAAACTTTACATCCATTTTTAATCCTCTTGCCTCCAAAACATACACTAAAATACCTTGTTCTTCACAAACCTGCAAGACACGAACCAGTGACCTTACCCTGCCCGTTACCTGTGACCCGGCCAAGCTCTGCCACTTCATCATCTCTTACGCTGATGCCTCTTCCGTTGAAGGCCACCTCGCATTTGAAACTTTCCGGTTCGGATCGTTGACGCGGCCCGCTACTGTTTTCGGGTGCATGGACTCGGGCTCTAGCTCCAATGCAGAGGAAGATGCAAAGACAACCGGGTTAATGGGCATGAACCGTGGGTCATTATCATTTGTGAACCAGATGGGATTTAGAAAATTCTCATATTGCATATCGGGTCTTGACTCGACCGGTTTTTTGCTTCTCGGGGAAGCCAGATACTCGTGGCTTCAACCCTTAAATTACACTCCTTTGGTTCAAATTTCGACCCCTTTACCCTATTTTGATCGGGTCGCTTACTCGGTTCAGCTTGAGGGAATAAAGGTAAATAACAAGGTTTTGCCTTTGCCCAAATCGGTGTTTGTACCGGACCATACCGGAGCAGGGCAAACCATGGTCGACTCGGGTACCCAGTTCACGTTTTTATTAGGTCCGGTTTATAGTGCCTTGAGAAAAGAATTTCTATTACAAACTGCAGGGGTTCTAAGAGTTCTAAACGAACCTCAGTACGTGTTTCAAGGAGCAATGGATCTCTGTTATTTGATTGACTCAACTAGCTCTACCCTGCCAAATCTACCGGTTGTTAAGTTAATGTTTCGGGGAGCCGAGATGAGTGTATCGGGTCAAAGATTGTTGTATCGGGTCCCGGGTGAAGTTAGAGGGAAGGATTCAGTGTGGTGCTTTACTTTCGGAAACTCTGACGAGTTGGGAATTTCATCGTTCTTGATTGGTCACCACCAACAACAAAATGTTTGGATGGAGTATGATCTTGAAAATTCTAGGATTGGATTTGCGGAGTTAAGGTGTGATCTTGCTGGTCAACGGCTCGGCTTGGACGTCAAGAATTTAGCATGACTACTCTGCGCCGGGTCAGCTCACACGTGGGGCTAATAGAGTCTATATATCTTCAGTAGAAAAAAAGGGAAAAGGCCCTTTATTACCCGTCTTTGATGGATGGGGTGCCACCCTATTTTAAAGAGTTGAGAATATATAAAGTTCCATGTTTTTTGGGGGCGTCGTGGAGTGTGGGGATTGGATTTTGTGATCTCAATTAAACGAGCCATCGTCCAGTCCATGGTTCACCACGACGCCTAGTCGTGGCCCACTGATCGGACAGTGTCTGTGCGTGAAGAAAATTTGGGATTTTGGAGCATCAAATGCACTGCTCAGTAATATATTTTTGTATCGTACATGACATTATTCAACTCACTTCCATTGCTTTCATATTTGTTATTCTCTGAATCTCTGTTGAATTTGGTTTGGTTTGTGTCAGGTTACTGAGTGATTTTGTCTTCGTGTTTCAAAAATGATTTAAAAAAATAAAATTATTTTGAATTAATTTTTTTGAATATTCTCATATAATTTTGATATATGATGTCATATATAAATTTTAAAAATAAAAATAATATTTCAAAAAACAAATCGTCTATTATAATAATAATAATAATAAAAGAATAACCAATGAAATATGATTAATTTGATTTAATACTGGGGGCAGTTGGCTTGTGGGTGCCATGCCAACACATTTTGCTCTGTTCTGCACTTTACAACTAGCAATAGTGTGTACAAAAGTTGCCCTATCGGCTGTTCTGGAGAGCCATTTGATTGTGAAATTTCATCTATCTCCATGTCTCTGTCCAGCCAGCGGTTCTCCTGTTAAGGTACTCTTCTGTCTTTTGATGCAAATGGACTGCCTGTAATCATATTGATGTTCAGGATGTGATTTGTTAATGTGTTTTGAAAATGTTTTTAAAAAATTTTAATTTTTTTTTATTTTAAATTAATATTTTTTTATATTTTCAAATCATTTTCATATATTACCATTAAAAATAATTTTTTAAAAATAAAAAATAATTATTATCACACTAAACTTTATACGTGGTTTACTGACTTCCGGTTCCTGTAGAGTAAAAATAGGGTGATATTATTTTTTAAAAAATTGTTTTATTTAAAAATATATTAAAATAATATTTTTTTAGTTTTTTTAAAATATTTTTAATATTAAAATGAGTTGAAAAAATAAAAAATATATATATAATTTTTTAAAATAAACAGGCTATTAGTTCTTCTGAATACGGATTTCTGAACTTTCTGAGAGGTAGGCTGGCAGTGTCAGCCGCCATATGTGATCCACTCACTTGTATATATGTAGTCATTCAACACTGTACAATCAGACTCTAGAAAAATCTCCTTTGAAAAAAATAACATTCTTGCTTGATGTAATTTACATGACTGTCCTTTGCGAATCTTATCTTATCTTCGTAGTTTTATATGCAATAAATTAGAAGCCAAATCCATTTTTGATTTGATTAGAGAAATCTAAATCAGGGAGGTTAGCAGATAAAAAGCATAGCTGAAGGGAGTAAGTTAGGTATTAAGATTATGTGGGATGTGATATAGCTTGGCAAAAAGCCCTCCAGAAGGCCCGTACCGTCCATGCAATTATGGGTGTTTAGTATTATTATAATTAATAATGTTTTATAAAAGTGTTTTAAATTAAAAATACATTAACATAATATTTTTATTTTTTTATATTAAAACCACATCCAAAAAATTAATTTAATATTTTTTAAAAATAAAAATAAATTTAAAAAATAAAAACAAACACTAACTAAAAATAAAAATCCATACATGGTACGTATTGGAGCTATAATACCTAATGTATAAGTTAGCCCAATTGTGTGTCACTGTTGCAGACAAATTGAGTTCCTATTTATCTCACTCTTTAAAGATAGGTTAGCTCAAAAATGTCTCCGGGACGGGCGGTGTAGCCGGAGTTTAATAAAATTTTAATTTTTTTTATATTTTTTAATATATTAATGTTAATCTTTAAAAATAAAAAAAATAAAAAATATTTTAAAAAACTATCACCCACGTTCCAAACACTCTTTACAAGTTGAGCATGAAATCCGGCTCACAGGCTTTTGGTATTAACGGACAAGAAAAGGAATTAAGGTTGGTGGCAGTTCAATGTTGTAATAATTAACGAATGTCAATTTCTTAAATTTAAATGTTAATCTTGTCTCCATCAACTAGCCACGTGTATCAATTGTTGGATTTATAATATGATTAAATAATAATTTTGAAATTCAAAATTATTTAATTATTGCAACGGTTAACTAAAAAGGCTAAATACATTATTTTTTTCATTCTATCGAATATTTTTAAAAATAAAAAGTCAACTGTAATATTATTTTATCCTCGTTAATTGAAGTAATTCTTAGAAAAAAGTTTAGAGCACCTCCGCATAGTAGTGGTCCAAAAGCTTGATCCCTGAAACCAGGATTACAAAGACGACATCGTATCTACTTCTCTCACAACAGTAATTTCATTTGAATTTATAATATGCTTAACAGGAGAGATGAATTAGATATATTAAAAAAACAAGACCGTTTCATAAGAAAATCCAAAGAAAATAGAATATCACTGAAACAGTGACTTTTTTTTAAATATACGAGGAGGTAAAATAGTTAATACAATTCAATAGAAGTGAATTTATTAGTTTTAAAAGATCAAGAAAGAGCTTATTATTGTTGATTTTTCTTAAAAAAACGTACTTTTGTAACAAAATACTCATCCAGCCCAGCCCAAGGAACCCAAGAAAGAGAAAACATGGTAAGCATTTTCGTGTGGTGAATAAAAAGCACAAAACCGACGTCGCTTAGACCATCATCATTAACAAATAATAACGGACGCAATGGTTCACAGAACGAAAGGAACCGAGTATTGGCTTCGGGGAGTCGACAAAGGTTGAAATGAAAGCGTTGGTTTCAGGCAACAAAACAAAAGTAAAGGCCTAAAACCAACCAACAAATTCATTGTTTAATCCCTTAGATCGCATCATATCCATCATGATCATCCTCTGTAAGTACATCTCATCTCATCTCATCTCATTTCATTGCTTGAGTTAGGTGTTTGAAAATTGAAACCCTAAATCACGAACTAATTGCAGATTGACGGAATCGAAGCTGAGTGGAGAAGCTGGTGCTGTTGCTATTGTTATTGCTATTACAAGAAATACATTGATAATATAATTATTATCAAGATAGAAGGAACGAAAAGAAGAATGAGTTTTGTTTTCCGGGGAACTCGATCTGATATCGAAAATGGCTTCCCTAGTTTTGTACCTGAACGACGTACACTGGTAATCTTATTATTAATGTCACTCCTTTCTTTATTTTTGTTTCTTGTTGATTATATAATAATTTGTTGTGTTTTTTTCTATTAACAATAATCAGCGTGTTCACGCAACTCGGCCTGTCAATTCCAATTCACTTGTTTTTCTTGTCACAGGTAACTTCAATTTCATCATCATCATCATCATCATCATCAATAATAACAACAACAACAACAATAATAAATCCGTCTTATAGTTTAATCGTTTTATTCTTTCAAATTCTTCTTGCTGCCTTTTGTTTTATTTATTTACTATTGGTTTTGGCAGTTCTCTTGCTATTCATGATTTTGAACTCGCACCAAATGTCACCTAATTTCCTGGTATTTTTTTTTTTAACTGAATACGGAATCTAGTAAATTTCATGTCTTTCTTTACTGATAATGATGAGTTTTAGAGTTGTTTGTGCTAACTATGTTATGTTTTTTTTTTTTGAGATGTAGCTTTGGCTAGTGCTTGGTGTGTTTTTTATGGCGACGACTTTGAGGATGTATGCAACTTGTCAACAACTCCAAGCTCAGGCGCAAGCCCATGCTGTGATGGCAAGTGGTCTTCTTGGTCATACTGAGTTGCGGTTGCATATGCCGCCATCCATAGCCCTTGCTACCAGAGGGCGTTTGCAAGGACTCAGGCTTCAGCTTGCACTTCTTGATCGAGAGTTTGATGACCTAGGTTTGTGTTCGTGGTTGTGTTGTGCATGGAAGGGGACAATTATGTGTTACGAGTCAATTTTTTTGAAAGATGAAACATTCTGTTTAGTTTTCATTTTACTTTTTTCCTTTCCTTGTTAATTTCATTTGTTTTCTGAAAAGGATTGTTCATGTAGGGGTTGTTGTTTGCATGCAGATTATGAAACTTTGAGAGCACTGGATGGTGATAACGTTCCCAATGGCACTTCAATGACCGAGGAAGAGATAAATGCCCTTCCAGTTCACAAGTACAAGGTCACTGGTCCTCAAAAGTAAGTGTTAATGTTTTGTTTGACTTGTGTGTTTTAGAAGTGCTTTTATGTGAATGTTGCTTGAAAAATATATGAATGGCATTATAGAGACATAGGAGTTTGCTTAGGCATTTGGCCGTTTGGTTGTGGGTGTCTGCAAGCATGCCATGCTTAGGGATTGCATATTGTGTCAATTTTGTTTCCATATAAACAGTTTGATTGTCGGGCTGGAGCAGTTAGTAAAAAAAAATTTGGAGTTCCCCATGAACTTTTCAGATTTCTTTGTTGATTACGAGAACCTGAATATCTTAAAAACCAGTCTGAATGAATGAACAACACTCCAAATCCAGAGAAGGTAGAGCCTCCTCACTTTCCCACCTCTCCCAACATTCCCTGACATCAGGTCTTGGATAGCTGTTTTAGCAAAGTGAAAAATAATCAAACACATAAGATAATTTTTAGAAGAATGTAGTTTTTCTTTTTGAAAAGAAACAAAACCAGTCTGAATCAGCAACATATGTATTGCTTATCATACATATTTTTGTTCTCTCTGCATATCCTTTGGGTTTTGATGTCTTGACAACAAGCTGTTTCTTGTTGACAGTGGTGGCTCCTCAATGCAACAAGCCTCTTCTTCTGTCTCGGCTGAGGTACAAGCCTTTGTTTCATGTCAATTACTTTTTTTCCTTTTTTTTTGTCTAGGTATGTCAACTTCAGGTTCATTAAAATTTATATCATACACATTGAGACGTGCAAATGTGGTTCGCAATCTACTGCCTTGTCATTTAACAATTCAACTGCTTTAGTTCTGGTCTATCAATGCACATTCACTGGCTGTATCCCTGTAAAAGTCAGTGCTGTGAAGCTTCTTACTTAGTGGTATAGAAGTGTGGGGGATAGATAATTAGTTTACCATCTTTAATGGTCTAGAACTGGCTTCAAATAATTTTTTCTTTTAATGGTCTAGAACTGGCTTCAAATGATCGTTTCTTGTCAAATGGGCATCTCCTAAGTTTCAAACAGTCAACTTTTGTGGATCTTTGCATGAGCAACCATGTCAGGCACATACAATTCTATCTGTGGGAGTAGGTATGCATGCCAAACACAGTTTATAATGCTACACATGCAACGGGGTGTGCCTACTGGACACAGTAGATGATGCTACATATGCAACTGGGCGTGCATACTGAACTCAGTAACATAATACTGCATCTGCAACTGGAGACAGCTTAAGTATTTCTGCACCTGCTGACCACTTTTTAGTACAGCAGGCATAATGATGCCTTTTTACAGCAATGGAGCTCTCTATTTTTCAATTTCATTTTGGCTCACATCAGCGCAGTTAATCAGCCATTCTTTTATTCTTCTCTGTAGCAAAAGAAGCAAGATACAGGTAATGCTATTGGGAGCATGAAGTCTTCAGATGATGAGCTGACTTGCAGTGTGTGCTTGGAGCAAGTTAGTGTGGGGGAAGTGATCCGCACCTTGCCATGTTTACATCAGGTTCAGACTCTTCTCGTAGTGATTTAACTTTGCTGCACCCTTTTCTTTTATTGATCTGCACTGACAACTTGGTCTCATTAACTTCACAGAGGGTCCCTCATATAAGTGCTTAAAACATAGACCGCTGTGCATTCTTTTATGCCATTT
>Ga0325405_1002993_pt1 | contig 17447 bp, 12 predicted proteins | sample PopdelMetagenome_21_FD_205663 | JGI IMG/M metagenome (GOLD analysis project Ga0325405, IMG submission 205663) | Populus deltoides microbial communities from Bellville, Georgia, United States - Xylem-Control-R2 | ecosystem: Host-associated > Plants > Phyllosphere > Stem > Wood/Secondary xylem...
TGCTAGTTTAATTTCTTCCATAGTTTAGATCATCACAAATCAAAACTCCCCAATTGCATAACATATAGCATAAAAATCTGAACTAAACCTTCCTCGTGGGATCGACCCCTTGCTTGCTCTATACTATATTGTGTGTTTTAAGCTAGGGTAATTAATTTGTGCGACCGCGACATCGCAACAGTTTTCTACAGTTAGGTCCATGTTATAACCCAATTTTGACCTCTTTTTTATTAACATTTTTCAAAAAAAATAATCCAAAAACAGCGGAAAACAAAAACAAATTCAAAAAACATATTTTTGATGTTCTGTAGCATTTTCAACGTCCTCTAAAAAGAAACCAAAATTAAAAAAATTGTTTTCAACGCGTTCATATATTAATGCCCTCATTGTAAAATTATTGATTAATTTTTCTTATCAAGTTGACATTGACGTTGACTTTTTTTAAAAAATAAAATACAAAAAAATAAGAAAAATAAAAATAAATAAAAATAGACAATGAAACCAAAAGTGCAACAGAAGAAAACGAGGACCAAAGAGGATTTAAATTACTTAGGGACCGCGGAATTGAGAGGAAAAATATAAAATTATTTTGCCTATAAATAGTAAAAGAATATCACAAATAAAAAGGAAGGAGAAATTAGTTAGGGAGGCCTAAAAAAAAATGCCAAAACCATTTCTTACATTTTTTCTCCAGCTCTCACACACCTACATACATAAAACCAATCCTCTCCTCAAAACTGTCAACCACCAGTAGCGTTGTGAAACCCACTTTCACTGTCCAACAACACAAAACTTCATCCCTTTCTCTAGACCAAAATAAGTAACTCTCACTTATTAGCAACCATCAGCTATCATGGTTAGATTGTCCACCTCTAACTCCCATGCCATTGTTAGCCATTAAAGAACCCAACATTAATAAATAGTCCTTGTTCCCTCCATTAGACTAACCCCAATCAACAAACCACTTAAAATCAGGCCGCTCTCTCATTCTTACATGATCGGCCAACATTCTTCCATCTTCAACCCATGGCCTTCGCATTTCCTTCCCTACGGTGGCAAAGAAGCAACATCAATAAACCCATCATTTTTTTATCTTAGTTGGTTATAACTGGTGACAACTGCCCTATTGTTTTCCTTTTTATTCCTTTTTATTTGGTTGAAGTCAGTAGCTCCATCCTTTTCCTCTAAAAACTTTATGTGCCTCTTCCTCTCTCCACTAGTCACTAAAAATCAGCCTCTCATATCTCTTCAATCTCATATGTTGCACGTGTACAGTATCACGGTGAAAATAAGTCCACTCTCGTGTTGAGTAATCGGGAAAATGGGGGAGATAAGAAATTCTTGTCTTTCATCGGTGGAATAAGGCAATGGGAGTCGCCACTTAGTAATTTGGTTATTAGAAACCTTAATTGGCCTCAGAGATTATGTACGGAGACTGGTTGCATAAAGAAAAGATATTAGCACCCCAAATACACCCTACCTAAGGTAAATTGCATTGTTTGATTGTTTGATAAAAGTTAAAGTATTATCGTGTTTTTTAATTATTGGTCTGTCTAAGGTTTTAAGAAAAGTTCTTCTCGGTAAAAAGATTCTTATCTTATCGGGTAAAACCTAATCGTTTTAACGTCAATGAAAAAAAACTACCATTTTAATATTAAGAATAAGTCTTACATATAAGTCCGTAATCCTAGATATTAAAAGAAGATAAAATAATAATTTTTTTTGGAATTTTTGAAATATTGGCCTAGTTCTTGTGGCTTTAATAAACTAGTTATTAAAGTCGAAAATACATGCTAAGACATATTTTTGAATTTTTTTTGTATGAAAATACGATATGATTTTTGTTAGATACTTGATCGTATGCATGAAATCAAGATATTTTTTGTGTTTTTTCTGTGTGATTTTTTTGTTTCAATATTTCAGATAAAATCAAGTATTTTAATAACAGATTTGTATATTTACAGTATAAAAATATAAACAAATATTAAAAAAATTGATAGGAAAATATGCAGGAAAATAAAAATTTTGAAAGGATTTTGGGAAAAAAACTTTTTGGACTAGGCCGACACGGGTCCGGCCCAGTAAACAGTGGACAACTCTCCACTATCCACATATTCATGTTAATTCACTCTCAACTGTTGATGCAGAATAATGGAGAAGGTTGTGATGCAGAAGAAGAATAAGAGAACTAAAGGCTTACTTGGCGGTTGCTCACAGTGCTACTAGTGGTGGTGAAGAGGAATAAGGGTTGTGGTTTGCAGTTGCGGACGGGGAAGCTGCTTGGCCGATGGTTCTTCTTTCTTTCTCTGTGTTTTCCTTCTGCTTTATTTCTTTTTTTTTCTTCTGTTTCTCGTTCTTTGGTCTTCTCGTCCTTTGTTCTTTGATTGTTTTTCTTTTCTCCTTAGTTCTCTCTTTCTGGTCCTCTCAAAATGTTCTCCCTTCTGTCTCCTTAATTTTTTTTTCAAAATCTTTCTCTCTCCAAAACCCCTCTGTTTTTCTACCCTAAAAAAAAACTTATGTTTGTCTCTTTTTCCCATAAACAATCTCCTCATCCCTCTCCTTGTTCGTCTCTATTTTCCGTTTTTTTCTCTCTTCTTTCTCTTTATTTCCACTAGAAAAAATATTCTTCTTCTTTTTTTTCTTTCTGGTTCTCCCTCTGTATTTATGGGAAGCAGGGGAAGATGGCCACACTACCCTACCCAAGCACAGGGTAAGGTAGCCGGGGCATGGCTCGCCTTTCTTTTTCATTATGATGATAGGGTAAAGGGGATATGAGTTGTGTTAAGGGGGGTGAGAGAGCTTGAAAAAATTGAAAATTCTTCTTCCCTGCCTCTGCACGCGCAGGGGAAGAAGAAGATGCACACTGTCATTCAAAACAACATCATTCCGTGCCTTTTCTTTTTAAGGAAAAAAAAGAATTTGGGGAGTAACTCAAAAATGGGTTATGACATCATAAACAACGGCTCATCCCTTCTTCTATATTTTTGGCCAAATACCAACACTGAACCCCACACCAATAGTATCTGCTAGTCATTAGCCATCAATAACCAAGTAATTAACCCAACAACAACTTAACCTCCTCCCATTCGACAACCCAAAAACAAACTCGAACACCGACCACTCTTTCTTCCTTGATTATAAATGTAGCCATCATTTGCTGCACAAGGGGAGAAGCTTATTCATTGATATAAAAAGGAGATAAAATTAATTGTTTGTGTGATTTCTACATTTGCAGGGATGATGAACATCACCGTTAGCATAGGAAAAAAAACATAGAAGGAGCAAATTCCAATCCACCTATTTTTTTCATTTCACCACTGACAACGTGTGGAACCACACATCGGTAGTGATCGTGGTAAGTTGAACCCATACGCCACAATTGTTCCTCTATTTCAAACATTGGTTTATTGGTTACAACAACCTCTCTAATTGATTCCTAGTCCTCGGAAGGTCGATTTATAACCTTAAATCATTTTTGTTAACAAATTGCTAAAATGTTGTGAAATTTGGGACAATATGCTCATTGTTGTGTATAAATTTTAGATTGTTTGAACATTATTTTGGATTGTGAGTTTATTTTTTAGGGTTGCGATTGCTAATTGAACATTAAATGTTTGATCATGTATTATACTTGAGTTTCATTGATTTGTATATTAAATATTGATTCATATATTATGCTTGGATTTGTGTTGATTTTTTGATTTAGCATATGATTAAAATGAAGTTCATGAAACTAACAAGATTTGAGTTTGATTTTTGGTATTGTTGGATTTTTAATTAGGTGAATGATGAATAAATAGCTTGTTTTGAGTTGATATTTAGATTAAAATAGTTTGATTAAAGCACATTATTGCGTTTTAACAAAAAAGACCTTAGTCTAATTTTATTAAATTTTCAAAGTTTTGGAAGATTATTTTGCAATTAATTTTAGGTTTTTCACACTATTTTTACCTTTTTATTTTTAATAATTGGTTAGAAAATTCTCTCAAATAAAAATCATATGTTGCATAAAAAAAATAAAAATAAAAATAAAAATACATGACATGATTTTACATTTTTTTTACTACCAAAATTCAATAAAAAATACTTTATTTTTTAATGCATTTTGGATTTAATAAAAAATTTATTAAATCCATGAGAACTTAACCTATATTTTAAAAACACAAAAAAATCAATCTATTTCTTGTAATATTAAAGATGGACATGGTTTTCATTGTGCAAAAACATTTCTCCAAGAGAAGGGATTGACTCACCTTGGAAGGGATTGGTAAGGGATCTTTCTAGTGCGATTTCACATTTCTCCAAGGAAGAGATTGACTCATTCTCCCAAGTGCGATCGTATAATTCTTTAAGGAATTGACATGGCCTTTTTAATATGATAACATAACTCACAAAAAAAAAAAAGATTGACCAATGATCTCTCTAGCATGATTTCACATTTCTTTAATGAAGGGATTGACTCAGTCTCCTAAGTGCAATCGTATATATATTTTTTTTCAAAGGATTGGCATAGTGTCTCTAGTGTGATAACATAACTTATATTAGAAGGGATTGATCAAGGATCTCCCTAGTGTGATTGCGTATTTCTCCAATGAAGAGATTAACTTGGTCTTCCTAGTGTGATTGCATAATTTTCTAAGAAATTGATATGATCTCCTTAATACGATGTCACAACTCTCCTTGAAAGGGATTGACCAATGATCTCCCTCATATGATTGCAAAAATGGCTAAGGTTATAAAGGAAATAGTTTTTCATCCTCATCGTTGGATGAATAACTTTTCGTGTCACCACATCTCTAGAAACCTACTCAATTAATTTATTAAATACAAGCCGTTGTTTTGTTTTCTAAAAGACTCTTTTAATAAGGACAAACCACTTGGCTATAAGAATCTTAATACTTCTACTTGGGATAACCTATCTTATGAAGAAGGTAAAAAGTCTTTCATTAAAGCTGATGATCTTTCAAATCTTTATATATTCAATACACCAAGACTTGGAAGGGTTACTGACAGATCAACATATTTTTAAAATTTAATTCTTAGTTTAATTCCATATTTAAAAGGGTCAAAGGCATTATGATAACCCAACATACCTAAGCTTGACAAAATATCAGGCTTAAATAACATAGGTCTGGCTTGCTTCCAAGCCTAACATCCTTGGGTTCAACAACGCATTGAGTTCAAGTACATATAGATCTACCGGGCTGCCAAACTTAATGTCCTTGGATTAAATTACGTACTGAACCCAAACATACATAGGTCTAGTAAGCTGCCAAACCCAACATCCTTGAGTTCAAGTATATGTTTAGCCCAAGTACATATATGACAAGCTACTAGACCCAACATCATTGCGTTCAGCTACGTACTGAACCCAAGGATATATGAGTCTGACAACCATTATAGACCCTATATTGAACCATTAGACTTTATTTGTTTATTCTTATGACTTTTTAACATAAAATATTAATGTCAAGAATACTCATCTCTCTACACCATTAGGAGTACAAAAGTCTTCTAATGGTCTACCATATTTCCATCACCATTAATACCATGTAAGGGACATTTATCCCTCATTAATGTTGTGTAAGATATATTTATCTCTCATTAATGCTATCAGGATAAAATGACTCTTCAGCCCCTCCACATTAACAAAAACAATAAGGTTCAGCGGTTATAAATAGCCCTTGGACCACTCATGTAAAAGGTTCACAATTTTTATTTTATAAGTATTCGTTCTTTAATTCCAGAGCACTCATCATACAAAAATAAGAACAAACACTCTTGTTCTTGAAGTTTAAAGCTCATTTTATTATTTCTTGCAATCCTTTAAAAAAATTTATTAACTTTATCATCTGAGAGTCCTTAAACCCCACAAATAAAGATTATTTTACAGGTGTTGGACTTTCTACCATCAACCATCTATTTTTTAAGCTTCAAGGAAGAGAATATTTACATGAATGTGTGATTACTTATTACCCAAATATTAAATAACATTATTCATTAATTGATTGAATTTTAGAACATCATCATCGAAAAAGAAAAGGAAAAGGAAAAAGAAAAAGAAAAAGAAAAAGAAAAAGAAAGGATAACGGATATATGCCAAATAAATTGAGTGGAAGGGAGGGGGAGTGAGCACGCGCAGTGGTGGCTCAACCATGTGGTCATACATGGGCATTGGGATGGTCCGATAATGTATTGTGATTCGACTCCTCAACCACATTTTTTTTTTCTAAAAATACCTAAGGTCTTGAAAAGGTTACGTGAGGCCGCTGCAAACCTTTTCCCATGAAATTTCCATGCACTGCTTGCTTTTTTCAAAAGCAAGACAACAACAGAAGAGCCAACCCTTCCGTTTTCTCGCCTTGCTATTAAAGATGACCTTTATTTATGAACTTTATTTGCTCTTATTTTGTCGTTTTTCGGGTCATATTTAGGATTTTCACGTTTTATTACTGCCTCCATAACCCATTCTAGAAATTGAACAAAACTTTCTAACTTTAATTAACAACAAAATCCAAGCAACAACTCTAGGAGAACACAAATACATGCATGCATGCATGCATACATACATACATATATGTGTGTGTGTGTGAACATAAAATATTTAGCTAGAAATAATGACACTAATATCAATTGAATATAATTTTTTATATATAAAAAAGCTTGAATTCATGATATTTTAATAAGAAGGACATTAAGATCAATTGAGTTACAACTTATTGTTCTAAGCGTGAAATGTTATTCTCCTGATATTGGTTACTGAGCTAAATATTGTGTAAACAAAAAATATTGTGAAAAATATTAGTTGTGTTGTTACATTTTAATACAAAATGTGATTTTAAATTAAGGGAAAGTTAACAATATAATAAAATATTAGGTGAAATACATATCTCTTTCCAATAAATTTCGTGGTATATTCGTTCAATCATTTTATTTCGTAAGTTATTATTTTCTTGAATTGAATATGATGATTTTGTTTTTAAATTTTCAGGAGACCTATAATAGCCAGTTGAGAGAGAGATATGGGGACGATCCTTCGACCCATCTCGATTTCGATCTGGATTGTGGATGGAGGTAGAATCGTCTGGTGAACTCGATAAAAATTAGGTCTACGGGCTCTCCAACACTACAGCTGAAAATTTGCGGACAGCCCGTAGTGTCTCAATTGTTGGGAGCTCTCCATCAGTATCGAGCACTCAGTCTGAGGAGTTCATAGTCTTGAAACAACAATATGAACGACTCTCAACGGATTATGATCAGCTTTGTCAAATGGTCATGGATATTCATCAAGGATGGGTGATGATACATGTGTAGCCCCTTTTTGGTCGTACAGTCCCGGGAACAACCAGCCTCCTCCCCCCCTCCTCCTCCTCCACCAGCTCCGCCGTTATTCTAGTTTAATTTTGTTTTTGAAACACATTAAATTTGTAATGAATATTTGGATGAATATTATTTAACATTATTTTTAATGTTTAATACAATTTTATTTGGTTAATTAGTTTTTTTTTACTATTAATAAAATTTTTTTAAAAAAATATTTTAAATCAATACCGACGACCTTACAAAAGGAACCAAGCTGTTGGTATTTTACCGAGAGTTGCACAAAAATTACCACCCATGCCACACTCACCGACGAATATATTCTGTCGGTGTTTATCGTTGCTATTATTGATGAAAATATCCGTCGGTATTTTACAGAGAGTTCTGAAATATTTACTGCCCATGCCACAATCACCGATGACAAGTCTGTCAGTGATTATCGTTGAAAATACAAAAGGAATAATTCTGTCGGTAAAGTTATCGCAGGAAAATTTTTTTTGGCGCGCTCTCCCGTCTATAATACCGTCGGTGTTTGGTTTTTTTTTTTAATTTCTGACCGAATTAGCAATGGAACAATGAATCACCGACGATCAATATTCTGACAAACGGACTCCGTTGGTAAAAATATTACCGATAAATTGTGTATCTTACATCGATGGAATGAATCCATCGGTAAAACTGTTTAATGGTGTAGTGGTTTATTTAAAGAAATCAACAAAGCACTTGATTCAAGAAATCCATTTCAGAGGTGAAAAGCAATATTTTTGTCCACTCCATCTTCAAAAATTAATCAAGTAATGTTACTCCTACTAAGAGTTAAAAAAAATATGAAATTTTTTATTTAAATTAGCTCTTTATATAATTGTGACTCTATAATCTAAATCTGAAGATTATAAAGAGCTAAAGGTAAAAAAATATGATGATTCAGGAAAATCATATTTTTATGTGAGAACTATTATGCATATCACATGAAATAAAAAAAAATTAATGCCTATTTTTAAGAAAAAATGAAAAAAAATAAATATGGAGAATTAAAATATTAAGAGATGCATAAAATAATATGTCAATAATTATTGGTTAAAGATCTTCTTTTTTTTTCAATTCTCTCATGAAAAATATTTAGTCTCAAATTTGTGATTATATATATATATATATATATATATATATATATATATATATATATATATTTGCGAAGAGATTGTAATAAGATATTCTTATTGTACATATGGTACATTAATGATGTCTTAATATGATGAAATTGTATAAAAATATTAATGAAAAGACCTTGCAAAAGAAAAAAATAGCAACAAAAAGAATAAAGATGAAATTTAATAGGAAAAAACCTGAAGATTATGAAATTAAAAAAAAACTTTAAAAATGATCACAAACAAAATAAATTATAATTAAAAGAATAAAGATCAAATTTAAAAGATTAAAAATAAACATAAAGAAATTGAAAAAAAAATTAATTTGATATATTATTTATAGATTAAAAAATAATAGAGTGAAATAATAAGAAATTGTTAAAGACCAATCACATATAATTAAAAACACAAAAAAAACATTAATTTTTATATATATAAGAATTAAACAAACCCGGTGAACCTACCATTTACTAAGCGATACAATATAGTCGAACAACGGACAATCGAGTAATTGTGTTCCAAAAAAGACAAGTCATAGGGTATTGTTTGTTACATCAGTTATATTAGGCTTTTACATGACATGAAGGCATAGTTTTGAAACCCGACCCGGTTAAGTGATCGGGTCACAAGTCAGATGGGTTGACCCGGGTCAAACCGGGTCAACCCAAAAAAAATTTGGAAAAACCATACAATTTCTCTAACCAATAAGGTTAATACCATCATTTTCCTGCAGTTTCTTTGTTGTCATTATCGATTGCCATTGTCGTTCACTGATGAAGAAAAACTTTTGGCAACTGTGATCAAATATATTCAGAGAGAGGTAGAAAGGGCATTTTCATTTGTTTTGCAAGGAAATTGGCAATCTATCCAAATATAGGCAAGGAAATCAAATTGACAAAAGGTGAAATGAACACATCCAAGTCATCAGAGAACCAAGCATGCTAACAATCAACTCCACATTTGACTGTCATTAATCATAACAAAATTTTGCTCAAACACATTCTTTAACTCAAAAGACTTCACTTCATCATTTTGAGGCGTGTTTTTCCTTTGCCTTCTGAATCTTCAAAACCTTCTTCACAATCTTTGAGCCCTTGATTAGTTGCCCATTTTTACCCCCTGTTCTCCTTCTACGTGCTTCCATGATCAAATTTCTCTATTCTAATTCTCCCAAGTGGAATAATATTATTGTTATTATTTATTACATTAGGTGATGACCAGCCACCTGAGATGCAACTAATTCGTCGAATTGGGGCCGTTGGTTGGAGCGGATCAATAACTTTGTTTCAATAATTATCACTCCGGCCAAGAATAAAGAAAACAGAGAGTGAAAGAAGGGGATTCAAACCTTTTTCACAGAGAAACAATAGTGATCAAGAGTCAAGACGTCTTATGCTCCTCTGCTCCTCAGCTTTTGTTTTGTTAATTCAAATTGATTTCGTCTTTCATTAATTAGGTTTTCATCTATCCTCAATTCTGCTTCGTTTTCTCCAGCGTTTTGGCCTTTTAAAAGGCCAAAACGACTCCGTTTAATGGCTGCTAACATATAAAAAAATTAGATCGGGTCTCACCCAGGTTTGACCGGGTGGATCGAGTCCCGGGTCGACCAGGTTTCACCGGGCCAACTTCCAAGCGGGTTTTTACCTCCACCCGGACCAGTCCCAGGCCTGGGTTGGCCGGGTCCCGGGTCGACCCGCCGGGCCGGTCCGGGTTTTAAAACTCTGCATGAAGGGCTCAAATCTTTTTAAGGAAGTGATGTCTTTGTGCCTTGACCTGACGACGTCGTTGATTAATCTCAACTATATTTTAATCCTCTAAAATATAACAAATTATTGTAATAATTAAAAGCAATAATTTGTGATTCTTTCGATTTCTTGTTAAAATAAAATCCAAGTGAGAGGAAAAGCCTATTTATTTTTATATTTCAAAAATATTTTTAAATAATTTAAATTTTATTTTATTTTTTTATTTACTTCAAATTACTATTTTTTAGTATTTTTAGATTATTTTAATACGTTAATGTCAAAAATAATTTTTAAAAATAAAAAAATATTTTTTTAATATATTTTCAAACAAATAAACTTAATAAATAAATAATTATTATCACACTCTCAATCACCATATTTAACTTCAATTGGTCTTGATGTTAGGCTCTTATGCTTATGTAAATGCAAGGAGTAACTTAATGAACAAGTAAAAAAGCGACAGAGGTCTCAGATATGTAAAACTTGTTAGAGAAAATTCCTCGGAACGAAGAAAAAGTAAAACAGACGCAGATAAGAATAGACAAACTTTGCCCTAGTCAAGTATGATTTTAACCACTTTTTTTTTCTTTCTTTTTTTTCTTGCTTTTGGAAGCATCATTTACAACGGATATTTCAAACCTAGCTCATTGTCTCGACCTGCTTTGCTTATTGTTTTGCTCTTGTACTGCTCATTGACAGGAGAAAGCACAAAGCAAAACCTAGAATAAATCGCATGCCACCCTCACCATTACTCAAACCATATTATTACCTTTCTTTTCTCCACAAAATAACTCAGGTCCCACCTTTGATTACCTGAACCCTTTAAAAGAAAAGGGATTGTCTTCGAAGCTAGCTAACATTGAAAGCATCAGCTTTATTTTTATGTTTTTTCCAACCTTTCTACCTCTTAAAAGTGGAGCCTGACATCTGAAGGTTGATTTCTGTGTTCCTGGCTGGTATTTTATTGGGGAAAAAGATGAGGAATGTGGTCATGGTTTATAATTATTTCTTTCTCAAGCTCATCTATTTAAAGGTAACTTTCTAGTTTAGTTTATAGGAGGATCACTTGGGGAATACAAAATTAGATAATGCAGAGATTTTAATTAGATAAACAATACAGATGAAATGTAAAGAGCACCTGTGGTTAGAGGGGCATGGAACAAGTAAAAAGCACAGCAGCATGCACTACCTTTTTCTTGCTCGTCTTTTTGTAGATATGCAGGCTTTTAGAGCACCATGCTTACCTGTTCCCTCTCACTATTACTGACTTAATAATTCAATCAACCTTTTGCCCCACCTGACCTTTTCTTCCCAACTAATCAAGTGCGTCTATGTAATTTGAGCACCTCTAGCTCTTTGCTTTTTAATATAATCCTTACCTGTAATTGGGGGCACTCTTTCTATTTGTAGCACGTGAGGTCAAATTTGCTCAAATTACCCTTCTATGTTAAAAAGATTTAGAAAATTAATGAAGTTTATTGAAGCTTTTTTTTTTTTTTAATTTAGCCCTCTTTTTTACATTTTTCATCTTCCTCTCTTTTTGTTAGTTTCATCCTTAAATTTTTTTACCAATTGCCTGGGTTGACTTTGAAATAAGCAAATCGATCGGATCATATTGAAATAACTTTTATAATATTTAATTTTAAATTAGGGCTAAATAAGGAGTTGGATTGAGAGATTTTTTTTCTCAATCTCATTCTGAAACCTTTTCTTATCGATTGGCTGGGTTACTTTGGGATTGACCAATTGATTGGGTCTTATCAGGTTAACTCTCATACAATTTAATTTTAAATTTGGGTTAGGTAAGTAATCAAATCATGAGATTTTAAGGTTGATCTGTTTAGTCAAATTTGATAACAATATTAAATAATTCTTTACGATTTTAATATTTTTGTTATACTTAAAAAAAAAATCCGACATAGACATAACAGGTGAGTGTAAACTAGTACTTGACAATGCTAACCAGTGGTCTAGAAACTTAACTTCTCTATTTATTCTAAAAATGTGTGTGTTAGGGAAATAATTAAAAATCATCCGAGGTGGTCCATCTAATGATAATTCGGATGCCTGCATAAACTCCTGATTAGTTTATTATATTGAAAAGATGCGAGGATAATGCACACAATGTATATAATAATTTACTAAAAAATAAAGGCATAGATCTCAACCATCCTTGATTGATTTCTCAAAAAGAGGGCATGCGACCAAAAAGTTGGGTAGGGCTTCTAAGAAATGGGACACCAGCTAGAACTTAGAAAAAAAAAAAAAAGAGGATGGTGATGCACAACATCCCCAACCACATATTCTATATTTTCTCCAAGTGGTAGTAGTTAGTGGATTAATACAAGAAGAATCTGCCTAGTTTTGGACTTTGTGATGCAATGGTAAAAAACCTACATGGTACCTTATAATTGAATCCAAATCTTAGACATCCATGCATGTCGGGTATATTTCATGTCATTGAGCTGGCTTAGCGTGACCACACTTACGAACTTGTAAACCCAGCCTCAGTTTTCCTTTTCCTTTTCTTTTTACGGTTCCATGTCTGTGATTGACAGCAATCTAATGCCAGCCTCACCAATAGGCCAAGACATTTTAGTTTTTGAACCTCGCTTGCTCCAGAAGAACAACAAGATGTTGATCATGATTTGAGATGACGCGATCTGGGCCTATGTCGCTTGCCATCATCATCAGCGACAGTGCAAAGTTTTCTAGGTTGTTGGGCTACAAATTGGGTCCATGTCTGCCTTCAATCAATTTACTCTTCATTGGAATTGTCATGTCTGAGTTACTCTCGGGAGAAAGAGATTAGCCCAAGTTTATGGTGCTGTCAAATCATAATTTTTTTTTGGCCCACAATATTCTGTCTGTCTGTCTGTCAAAGACCTGATCCAAAAGGCTTATTGTCATGAATCTTAATGGACTGAGGTAGGCATGCAAAACATGCGAAGAAATAATCACACAAGAGGATAAGATTGATGGGTTTTGGTCGAGTTCTGCTGGCATTTTTTCCCCGGTCCATAAATTATCGATGTCACTATTGACAGTAGAAACTAGTGATCTAATTATAAGTTGCGGTAGCATTTTTTACAGTGCGTTTGAGAGCGTGATTCCATGTGGTTCAAGCTGTGTTTTATTCTATCAATAGTTTTAAGAATATATGTTTACATCATAGTTTTATATAATTTGTAGTTTGATTTTTTAACTTGCATTTGTATTTTCAGATTATAACCACAAAAATTACAACAATGCAAAAATACATATTTTTTTGTCTGTGATGATAATGCTTTATTGCCAACTGCATGCATGAAATTCCTCTGGTTTGGCCACGTTGGGATCCCCACCAGTCAGTAAATCACTACATGCCAAAGCAGAGCATTTTGAGGCTCAAATTGTTGAATGGAATAAAGACCTCCTTCTTGCCTAGATCACACGAGGGAAACAAAAATTAGGCTCCGAGCCTTCTTGAATGATAAAGGGAGAGGACAATATAAAAATAATGCAAGCATTTTTTTTTTGACTCATTTAAGTACCAAACTCATGTGCTTTAGGTAGACATTAGCTGCGGTGTAAAAAAAAAAACATTAAGAAAATTTATTTAGGAAGTAGATAACTCTATGGTGGTATCAATTTTGAAATTTTTTGACTTGTTTTGCTTAACACAAGTTACAAATCAAATCTTCTAAAAATTATTCCGACATGATCTAATTGACTTATCCAAAACCAACTTTGATGACCATTAATAACTTTTTTTTTGTTAAACTAGTTTTTATTTAATTATATAATAAAACAAATAGACTCTCGAAAAATGAAGCACCAACTCAATGTTGGGACATTTATTTGAGACCACAGTAATTGAAATAAGTTATTAAACTCAATTCATAATTTTTTTAATTGAGAAACAAATTAAAACTAATTAAATATTAAAGAAGGAAACTAATCTTGATAGTAGAAATAAAAGATAGATGTGTATGCAAATATTTTATGCTGATTATCCTTTTTGTCTTAAACTTTTTTATACAACAAATCAAATAATCTCTTAAAAATATCCTATAACTAAAAAAAATAAAAAAATCATTTAGTATTTTAAAAACAAAAGTTAACTCAATAGAAAAAAGAGAGGATAAAAGGTCAAACATTGATAAGGCAGGCCTTTGTCTAGTCTTAATAAAAGCTTAGGCTCAAGCTTTTCTTCTTTTTTTCTTGCCTTAAGAGCAGACACTTATATTTTTTTTTTAAGTGAGCGAAAGGTCAACTATAGTGGAAAAACAACTATCGCCTATTAGGTTACTGCTTAAAATCTGGCCACTACTATGGTGTTTAAAAAATCAGGAGGGTCGTTTTTGGTCTAAGAATCCATTTTCAACATATTTTTACTTAAAAATCCATAAAATCTTTCATGAACCACCTACAAAACATCCCAAAGTCACTAAAAAACAATCAACCGAATCAAAAAAATCTAAACAAAAACCGATCTACTTTTTAGGTATGTTTATAGGAAAAACAACTATCATTGAACTTTCCTCGTCAAATGGACTCCGTTAACACAAAATACATTGAGTTTCATTATTAAAAAATAGTCATGCTCAAACTTAGAAACTGAAATAGTAAGAAAATTAAATTTTGGACCAAAGTTAAAATTGCAAGAACCAAAAGGACTACAAAGAAAAAACAAGAAGCAAAGTAGGTTTAGTAAACATAATTTTTTTTAGTGAATTTAAGATTTGTGGGATTTCTCCTTGTTTTACAGCTTGATCCTTGTTTTGGATTTTTTTTTCTTTAACAAATTTTAATAAATTGATCATTAATTTAGACATAAAAGGTTGCAATTGAAAAAAGTGTTTGAGGACAAAAACAATTTGGCTATTATGGATTGTTATAATGTTTTCCCTAAGCTTTTTAGTATATTTTGTAATATACCCCAATGAAGTATAAAGCAAACTTCAATACTTTTTTTTAATATTTTCATAGTTGATTATTGGGTTTTGAAGGTTAAACAAAAAAAGCTTGTTGACAATCCATGAACTTCTACAAAACAAGTCTCATATGTAGTTTAAAAGGCTCTCTAGTGTTTAAGTTAGTAGAAATATAAAAAGAATATTGCTTTAAAAATTATATATTGTATGTTACAAAGATAGTAAATGAAGATGATAAATGTTGGAGATATGGGAGAGAAAAAATATAATTCTTGATTTACGGTAGCTAGTCAAATTTTGATAATGGTAAGAACTAATTTTTATTAATTATTCAATATTTTAGCTTTCAAAATTCACTATAAAAAGGGAAGTGAAAAGGGAGTTTCTAACTTGAATTTTTTGTATTTTTACATATTCTTCCTCACCTTATATTTTAGTGTTTTCTTCTCATTTTAAGTTTTGGTTTTCCTTCCAATTCTAGAGTTTAGGTTTATCTTATTAAGAGATATTCGAGTTTTTTTTTTTGTCCAAATACCTTGTTTAGAATTGCATCTAAACTAAGGTGATGTTGTTAGAATCTTGAGAGAAATATTATAAACATCCTAGTTGGATAAGTGAAGAGTAATAAAACCTTAAAAACAAAAGATTTATCAATGACAATAATAAAAGTTTCATTATGGTTAATCCAAGGATCATAATGAGCCATGTTCAAGAGTTTCAACTCATATTGCATGATATACATGTTTGAGGTATATCTTTAAGTGAGTCATTCTTGTTCTGGAATTATTGAAAAATTGTCATCATATTGGAAAGATTTTAATAATTACCTTAAGTATAAGTGTAAGGAGATGGGAATCGAAGATCTTATTTCAAGGTTGAAGATAGAAGATAACAATAAGTTGTCCAAAAAGAGAGCTAACTCTTTTGGTGCCCTAAAAGCAAATGTTATGGAATAAAGGTAAAGTCCCATAATAAAAATAAAAAGAAAAGGCTTATTATGAAAAGAAAAGGAATTGCCAAGAAATTCAATAGCAAGTGTTTTATCTACAACAAAACTGGACATCTAGCCAAAGATTATAGAAATAAAGGTCATCAAGGAAATCATGAGAAAAGGAATGTTTAAGTCAATGTCACCAAGATTGATCATCTCACTAATAAAGTTTTAGAAATGAACATGTCTTCTATTGTTTCTAAAGTCAACCTTATCAACAATCCTAAGCAGTGATAGGTTGACACTAGTGTTATGAGACATATATTTGCTAAGAAGAGGATGTTTTCAACTTACAAAAAAGTGGATAGAGAAAACCTATACATAGAAAACTCATGAACCTCTAATGTGTTAGATATTGGAAAGGTCATATTAAAGATGACCTTTAAAAAGCTTTTCACTCTTATCAATGTATTGCATGTTATTGACAATAGGAATAACTTAGTGTCTAGCTCATTGTTGAGCAAAACTGGTTTTAAGATGGATTTTAGAGTGATAAATTTATACCTTCTAAGAATGGTATGTTTATAGGAAATGAGTATCTCTGTAATGATCTTTTTAAAATGAATGTAATAATTATTATATCCAATAATAAGAACAATAATAAGATTTCCTCTTTTTCTAACTTGCTTAAGTCTTGTGATGTGTGGCATGACGGGTTAGGTTATGTGGATTATAATTCTATGTAAAAATTAATAAATCATGAATTATTACCAGGTATAATTTTTTTAAAAAAATCATAAGTTTGAAATTTATATAGAATCAAAATTTATAAAACTTTATTTTCAAACAAATGAAAGAAACAGTGAACCTTTAGACTTAATTCACTCAGATATTGGTAATTTAAAGTTTGTGTAAACTAGATGTGAAAAAATTATTATATTACTTTTATAGATGATTGCATAAGATATTATTATACTTATTTGATTAGAAGCAAAGATAAAGCTCTTGAAATGCTTAAACATCACAAGAATAAAGTTAAAAATCAACTTAATAAAAATATAAAGGTAATAAAAAGTGATAGAGGTGGAGAATACAAAGTACCAATTGGTGAATCTTGTTTTCAAAATGGTATTATCTATCAAACTATTGATCCTTATTCACCATAATGAAATGACGTTGCGGAATATAAAAACCAAATATTAAGAGAAATGATGAATACTATGTTGATAAGTTCAAGAGCACCTTAGAACTTATAAGGGGAGACAATTTTAACTATTAATTATATACTTAATAAATTACCTCATAAAAAGTTAGAAAAGATACCATATGAATTGTGAAAATATAGAAAACCTTCCTATAAATACCTCAAAGGATAAGGGTGTCTTACAAA
>Ga0325405_1002994_pt1 | contig 17443 bp, 9 predicted proteins | sample PopdelMetagenome_21_FD_205663 | JGI IMG/M metagenome (GOLD analysis project Ga0325405, IMG submission 205663) | Populus deltoides microbial communities from Bellville, Georgia, United States - Xylem-Control-R2 | ecosystem: Host-associated > Plants > Phyllosphere > Stem > Wood/Secondary xylem...
TCTTTAAAAAAATAATAATATTTGTATCATTTTGATAGCTTTTCTTTAATTAAAAAAAATACATAAACCACAAACGTAGCACAAGTCACTACCTAGTCATCATGTTAATAATGTGCTAGCTTGATTAATTTTCTGTACAATCGAGAATTAAGCTACCCAACAGAAAGGAAAGTCGTAAATCACAGGTCGGGGTAGGTAGATAACTACTTTTACATGGTTTCCATGGATGGAAAAATGGTCTGAAGGTTTAATATATATATATATATATATATGCAACTTAGCGATTTATACGACTGTGAGTATTTTAACATATTATATATTATAAGATGGTGATTGAAAATGTCATCTCTCTCCTTTCCTAACCTTTCTCACATGAAAATAATTAAAAGTTTGTATTTCAAATGTTGAGTCTTTTCTACTCTAGCATGCCTTTTGATGAACTGAGGCCTCAACTTGTGATCACCAATAAAGATGCATATTGATTCTGTGGTCCATTGAACATTTCCCGAGTGTTTTTGCAAAATTATTCTCTTATCCTATTCAGTGTCTTCAATTACACGTGTGGATGCTGGGCAGGGAGAGAATGGCTAAAGATTATGTGAAGTGGAAGCAAGTATCTTGGCTTGGTTATGAAACAAACCCTTTTTTTGCCTCCCTTCCGTGGGTGGGTGTTCTGGCTTCAGTCTATCTTACGGTACAATGTGTGGTGATTACCTTGGAGTGAAGAAAAATGTAAAGGAAAAGGACAAGAAGATCACGCAGTCAAAGACAAGACAAACACCTCTCTCATTTTCCCCTGCAGTCCCTCTCCAAACCGTTTTACTGCTCAGACCTCAGACTCATTCATCAACCAACCCCTCTCGCTCTCTCTCTCTCTCTCTCTCTTTCCTATATTCTAAGCAATACCCACAACCATCATCACCATCATGATCGGCATGCCCACTCTGCCAAGCTCCTCTCTCTCTTTCTCATAATCTGCCATTCTATAAAGCCTTAACTGATCTACATCAAACCAGTTGGGAAGAAATATATATATAGATCACCTTTCTAGTGACAGGGATCCAAAGGCTCTCAAAATGAGGAAGCCAGAGGCCTCTGGGAAGAACAACGATATAAGTAACAAGTTCAAAAAGGGCTTGTGGTCACCGGAGGAAGACGACAAGCTCATGAACTACATACTAAACAATGGACAAGGTTGTTGGAGTGATGTAGCAAGGAATGCTGGTTTGCAGAGGTGTGGCAAGAGTTGCCGGCTTCGTTGGATTAATTACTTGAGGCCTGATCTCAAGAGAGGTGCATTTTCACCCCAGGAAGAAGAGATGACCATCCATTTGCATTCCCTTCTTGGCAATAGGTATTAATTTGCTTATATCCCTAATCACTTTATATCACGACTTGCTTTTATATTCACTTTCTTATTGACCTTATACCCTTAATTTCCATGTATGTTAATTAGTATATCGTTTCCGATCTCTTTCGAATTCTGTTAAAAAGATTCCTTCACCCTTTTCTTCTTCTTTTTAAATATTGAATGAATACATGAACTTGGTTTTAATTAGTGGGTAGGTTCGAATATATATATATATAAAAGAAGTTTATAGGAGATTTTTTCTAGTTACATTCTCTACACAGATAAGGGTAAGGTTTTTCAAACTGTGTTGCTGATTCATGACCAAAATGAAGCTATAAACAAAAAGCTGTTATTAATCCTATAAGATACACCTGTGAAAGGAAAAACATGTCATCAATAATAATATGATGATGTAAGGAGACCGATGTAGCAAGAGTGTGTGTATATATATATATATATTGTTCTGCCTAGTGGATCGAAATTAAGTCCTTTTTCTTTGATCAATTCTTTAAATCTAATAAAAAATAGTGGAGAATGGCTACAAATCATGGAGAAATATCTTAGTTTCTCCCCACCAACTCAAGCTTTCACGCATAAACCTCTATCCTTAAAGGCATGCAAGATAAATGCAATCAAATCAATCGAGAAAGTTCATACAGTACGTACAGCTAGCATAAACAACTTGAGCATTTCGTTTTTCTCCCCCTCTACGCGGTATGTTGGACAAGCATACACAGATTAATTAGCTGTCATTTTTTATTATCTGTGAGACATACAAAGATTAGTCAGCTCTGCTACTTAATTAGATCATGTTAGAAGTAACATGAGGGGATAGTCAAAACCCTTGTTATATTATGGAAGAATATAATTAAGCTCATGACAAAGACATTCCTCTTCTGGTCTTTATTTGTCTTTATAGAGTTGAAGACACTTCATCTATAACTGTTCCTTTTTTTAGGATTCAAGCATCCAGGCTATCCATTTTCAAATCATGCACGAGTAGAAAAAATAATAACACGTTAGTTGAAATTAACTGAACTGTTGATCGTGTAATTTCTTTTCCTTAATTTCAAAGGTGGTCTCAAATAGCGGCTCGCTTGCCAGGAAGAACCGACAATGAAATCAAGAACTTTTGGAATTCAACAATAAAGAAAAGACTAAAGAGCCTGCAGTCATCCAACGCATCACCAAACACAAGTGATTCATCCTCGGAGCCTAGCAAAGAAGTCATGGGAGGGTTCATGACCATGCAAGAGCAAGGCATTTTGCCCATGAACATGGATCCGTCACTGTCATCTTCATCATCGTTGGAAAACTCCATGCAAGCAATGATTTTAAATACCATGATGGACCCATTATTACCTATGCTTGATCATGATCATCGCCTAAACATGTATATTGGTGGTGCAAGCGGATACGAATTCAATGGTGCACCACCATGCATGACTCATCAAGTTCGAGTGAACAGTTCTGATCATGGGTTGTATGGACCGGAAGGGATCTTTGGAGGTGTTAATGTTGGGATTCCTCCTTTAGAGAGTGTAAGCTGCATGGAGGAAAATGCAAAAAGCCAAACTATACAGGATAATAGCACTGACAAGCACCCATATAGTAGCTACGTGAGTAGTCTTAACAAAAATTGCAATAGCACTAGTACTGATCATAACAAGACAGATAACGCAGCTGCTGAGATGGGGAATTTTTGGCACGGAGAAGAGTTAAAAGTGGGGGAGTACTGGGACTTGGAAGAGTTCATGAGAGATGTTTCGGCCTGTCCTTCTCTTGATTTCCAAAGTTGAGTAAATGGCTATTCCCCCAATATATATACATATATTCAATTTTCTTTCTTCATTCAAATTGAGAGAGCTTTGCTATAAATAAGCCCCCTTCAAATATTCTCTCTCAACCTTTGTATTCTTCCGGCTTTCATCAAGAGATTTAGCAAGTTTATGTATAGCTTCAATCAGGTATAGGACAAAGGTGATCAGGAGAGCACTGCACTAATTGATGACCAGATATTTCTTGTATGTAAATGTATCTTACGAAATGTTGCAATTTCATCATTACTTTTCGAGCACTGATATATTCCTCTTGAGAAGACACCATATATATAAAAGCTTGTGTAGACAAGGACATGATGATCAAGAGATCAGCTGGTAAGTGCATCAACTATATATCATTAGATGTATACAGCTCAAAAAGCCAGTAGTGGAAGTTGTTGTTAGCTAGTGGGATAAGTAGAGCTGGGCTGGCACCATATAAATTGATAAATACATGGAAATTATTCTGTGCATGCCTCCAAATGTTTGTGGAAAATGATGGTTTCTTCTAGTGAAGTTCAATAAAAAATTAGATGAGATAAAGCAATCAAGTCAGCTTGCTTTCATTGTACATATATATGACGACTATTTATCAGTTAGTTACAGTACCCCATTTAGGGTTTGCTTCCAAGACTATATAATCAATCATAACTCCACCTTAATTTCCTATTAGCCAATAATGTGTAAAGATAAAGCAAGGGAGAGTTATCATATTTAATTATTGCTGTCAAAATTAGAATAAAAAGACGAGGGAAATGCTATTATAACTATGGTGATGCAAAACCTAGCATGAGACTTGAATATAACGCAAAGATAAGATAAAGACTTCGTGTGATTTAGTTATATAACTATATATGGATACTGCGAGCAGATTAAGTTACGTTTCAGGTTGAATTAATGCCGACAAGGTCCCGTCCTGTATATAAAATGGATCAGAGCTTTTCTGAATCATTTCTCTTCAGAATTGATATATATTTTCTAACAATGCAGAACTGACTTGTGCATGAATTGATATATCATTTGATATGGGAATGGAAGGTTCCTTTTTGTCTGTAAATGACGACATTATATCCCAGATAGTTTGCCTCCAGCACCTAACTTTTCAATGGCATTTGTCCTGCATATATGTGCCTCTAGTGTGTGTATAATGCGGCATGTTTCACCTCATGATGAGATAAATCCGATTTCAAAGATGAAAGAAATGGTGGTGTAGCCTTGGGTGACAGTAACCTTCTCTTTCTTTTTTTCAAGGCAGATAAAATAAGGCTCCTTTAAAGCTATGACAGTAACCTTCTCCTCATTGGGCTGGAATGGGCGAACTCTGAGATACATGGGCTAGTCCACATTTGCTAGAAGGAGCATGCAAAAACTAAACAGCAAAAATAATCCTCGCTTGAGAGACCCCATGTACTCGAGCAGGCACACGCCTTGACCACTCGGCTCTCCTTTTCACGCCTTCCTTTTTCTACTTACTTCTCCATAAATAATTGGTCAAATAAAATATCTATCAAGAAACTTACAAATACATTTTCCCATCTCCTTATTAATTTAACACTAGGACATTAAAGTAATTTTTGTATGATTAGTTAATCATTATTAAATTAATCAAGAATAAATAAATTCTTTTACACAATGAAATAACTAAAATACTACTAGACGCAAAAAAATTAATTAAAACTAGCCTCAGAAAGGCTTTTTATATTTTAACAATGATTTTTTTGTTATTATAATATCAATTTATGATCAATTTGGTATTGCAACAAATATAAATAATAATAAACAATTAAAAAAAACACTTGAATCAATTATAAATAATAATAAACAATTAAAAAGAACACTTGAATTTGAATCGATTAAAATGCCATTAATAGCAAAAAATTTATACCTGGAGTTAGAGGCTTTTTAGTCTTTTTACAATGATTTTTTTATTATTAAGTCTATTTAGGAGCAATTTGATATTTGACTAAAAATATAAAAAAGTTGAGGTGTGTAAAGTGCCCTCCCTGACGCATGGGAGGTGTTCGTACCTTTTAAGTAATGCGTGTGGCACCTCTCCACGTCAAAAAATATCATTCTGTCATGTCATCACTAGAAGCACTACACGTCCTCTTCCTAGCGGAGTGGCTCATGTCAAGGATGGTGGTCTGGTTTGTTGTTGGTAGACCTTTTTTTTCTTTTTTTCTCTATTCTTTCTTGAAAAAGTACAACTTGATCCTCTTTGTTATTATTATTTCAACTTCAATCCTTATTATTTTGATTTTTAATTTTGTTCCTAGCCCTTTTATAGAAGTTTTTTGTTTTCAATTTCATCCATCAATTCCAATTTGACATATATTGTTTTTTCCAAGTTGGTCCTTATTCTTTTGATTATTATTTTTTTCCTTGATCTTTTTGTAAAATTTTATTGGTTTTCAATTTCATCCTCCAATTCAAATTTATTGTATTATATTTTTCAAATTGGTCCTCATTGTTTTGATTTCTAATTCTTTTCTTGGCCTTTTTGTAAAAGTTTAATTTATTTTTAATTTTATCCTTCAATCTAAATTTATGGTATATTATTTTTACCAATTTGGTCCTCATTGTTTTTTTTTCTCATTTTGTTAAGGTGATTTTTATTTTTAATTTCACCCTTCAATCAAAATTTTATTTTTATTTTTTATGCCAATTTTGATGCTCATTCTTTTGATTTTTTTTGTCATTTTGCTAAATTGATTTTTCTTTTCAATTTCACCATTAAATCCAATATAAAATTTATTTTTTTATTTCAATTTTGATCTTTATTTTTTTAATCTTTATTTTTTTAATCCTTCCATATAATTAAAATTATGTTTGGGGAATTGAACTACATGGTTTTTTTAGACAGGGTGTTTCGAATCTAATAACCCGAGTCATGAAGTTTGTAATTCTCTTTATTAAAAAAAACAATAAAAGATGTGAGGCTTTCATTGTAACAATCCATGGTGAAAACCTCACTTTACACTTAAAGAAACTATCAACTTAACTGCTATTGAGAGTGAAATAGTTTTTTTTTATAAGGACACACTTGTCATTACCTAATTGAGTGGGGTTAGAATGGTCTTTTCATATTATTTTAGGATAGTGTAATGACTAAAATAACCTTGAGAGAAAAAAAATAAAAGAATTGGTTTCTAGAGGCTTTATTGACATTTTCATTTTATAAGCAAAGTAAATTATTTAACTACCCTCAAAATAAAAAATATCAAAACATCCTTCCAGTGTTTTTGTTTTTTGTTTTATTCATTTTCTTTTTATTATAATCAAGTTGAATGAGGTGATTTGGTCTTTTAGTAAAGATGAAATATTAATAAAAAGAGAAGGTGGCTTTTATGCACAATGAAATTATTTAAATGTATTTGGATTGAAAAAAATTTAAAACATCCATGTGTTTTGGTATTTTTTCGCTTGGATTTTTTTTGTAATACTCATGTTGAATAAGGGGTGATTTAGTCTTTTAGTAAAGATTAAAAGAAAAAAAATGGTGGCGTGTACGTGACACGCACCAACAAATGAGCATCATTGGTGTTCGGCTGTCAAAAACCACCTTCCGTTGTGGTGTTGGAAATATGTTGACATCCTTTACACTGTGATGTGGTGCATGTGGACGATGACATAATAGTTGGGCTCCAGTTGACTTTTTTCTTCTATTCCCTCTCTTCTCTCTTCTCTCTTCTTTCTTTGGCAAATTATAAAGGTGTTCTATTATTAAAGTTTTATATTCAATTTAGCCCACTTTTTTATTTTCATTTTTTTCATTTTTTTACTTTTTTTTTTCAATTTCACCCCTATGATTTGTTTTAATTTGATTTTTATATCAAATTTGGTTCTCATTCTTTTAATTTTTTAAAATATTTTACTAATTAAATTTTGTTTTCAATTTTATTGCACAATATTTAATTTTAATTTATTTTTTATATTGAATTTGGTCCCTAATTTTTTGGTAATTTTTATTATATTTTTTTTTAATTTTATCCCTCAATATTTTTTTATTAGATGTTCTCTTCTTTTTTTTTTTGTCATCTATAAGATTAGATCTAACCTCATGACCAAGGTCATAGGTTTCGAAAATTAACACGGTTAACTTTGATATTTTTTATGTCCTTTCATAAAATTAATTTTTTTTCAATTTCTTTCTTTAACATTAATTTTTTTATATATAATTGATCTTCGTGCTTTTTTTTTCCACTTTCCTTCTCGTGGGGCTATCCCATTAATATTGTGCTCATGATAGCAGGGTTTACAGGCTAACCCTGATCTTTTGTTCCTTTTTTTAAATTATTATTTTTTCAGTTTTGTCATTCAACATTGAATTGTTTGATAGTTTAGATTTCATAATTTTATTTAATTCACTTTCATTAATGATTTTTTTTTACCTTTTATTGGCACAAATAATAGTTTTATTAAACAAAAAATTTATTCTAAGAAACAAAGTTACTAGATGAATTTTATTAGCACAAATAATTTTTTAAAAATATTTATTTCTAGATGATATTTATAATATATGCAACCTTACATAATATTTCTTTTATTTTATTGAACCAATTTCATTTGTGTTCATTTCTATTATCATTTGATCAAATAAAAATTTGATTTTAATAAGCAAAACCATTAAATACAACTAGGTCAAGAGCTTGTATTGCAAGATCAAATACCTTGATCTATATATGTCTCTTGATTTTTCTATTTTAATTATGGTTAATTTATCATTAATGATTTTTTTTTATTTATTAACATAGTTCTCGATTTATTTGATTACATGTATGCATTAACTTTTTTATTTACACTTAGAATTTTTTATGTACAAATACGTGTTGGAAAACATGCATATACACCTTTTTATATACCAAAAAAAATCTAACCCGCAGAGGAGCACGGGTCAAATAACTAGTTTTTTATATTGAGGTATTCCAATCTCATGATCTAGGCCATCAATTGGGCGGGATATTCCGGGTTAATTCATGTAACGCCCCCACACTTTCATATGCATTTATAATTACTTTCTTATGATTTGGTATATAAAAATACGGATAATTTTTTTATATAGTTCTCATATAAAAGTCTACTGAAATTTCGGCTAAGCCTCCCCTATACCAGGAGGTCCCAAGTTATCGACATATACCATATTTATACTTCTAATATCTCACATCTCATAACTCAATCATGACCCAATCATCTTGGATCTCAATCCCACAAACATTACCATAATCACATCCATAATATTTATAACATACACTGAACAACAAATATCATTATAGAGAAATAAATAAGATAAACATGCATACAGGGAACATGATTATATGAGTTTTAGAGTTAAGTTCATCTATTTAAGTTTAAACATCAGTTTACAAATTAAGTTATATAAATGTTTTAATATTTTAAAATACAAGGATATACTCCCTAGAATTAGATAACAAAAGGTGAACAAAAGCTAGGATCTACTCCTGTCGTGCATGCGATGATTCTGAAATAAAATACATATTATTAAAACATGAATATCACAATAAGCATAGTAACACAAATATCCAACAATTTAAAAAGGCAAACATGTATTCATATTCCATTCACTTCTCTCTTTTTGTTTCCATTGAAACTCTTTCTTATTCAACTACTAAAATCGTTTCATCTTCCATTTTCAACTTTCATTCAAGATTTCATAAGATCAACCACAACTATTTCCGCCTAACACATAGTCGATACTAATTTCACTGGTATCATCATCACCTCGTAGGCATCCATGCATAGCAATCCCCTTACCCCGGACCTTAATATACACTAAATGTATGCTAGTCGATGTATGGTTATCCCCTTACCCGGGATCCTAACATACACTAAATGTATGCTAGTCCATGCCCCATAGGCATTGATGCATGGTGATCCCCTTATTCGAGATCCTAACATACACTAAATGTATGCTTGTCCATGCCAATTTCACCCATTAATATCATCATTCTTTGTCCGACCATAGTTATCATTACAAATTTCCATTTCGAACATGACTCGTTTCTTTTGGAAGTTAAGATGTAATATCACATGTTCCCTGAGGGGAAAGGACCCAATTTTCACCCTTAACACGTCTAAATAATTGCTTTAACAACTTTCTAAAATTGCCAGCAGAGGTCGCATTTCGCTCTCTTCTTAGATTTTTTTTTTACTATATACGGAGTTCTAGGGCTTCATTTTAAGCAAGATTGGTCTCATTTGAAAGATAAGATATGGGGCTACAAATCCCCTGAAGGGAGGAGAATCCAATTCTGCCCCTAAGATACTTGAAATTATTCATCAACAAATCAGATCTACTACCCTATATGGTCTATCATGACCTAGTCTCGGTTGGTGACCCAAAACTGGAGTTCTATAGCTCCAAATTGAGTAAGACCAATTTTCTTAGTTAGTTAATATGTTAAATTAAACATCCTCCCACCTTTGATGCATAATTGGCTGAAAGCATGGCCTTAGGGAACCAGGAGTTTCCTCATTTCTTTTATGCTAATTTCATTCAATTCACACACACATTGACATAAAAAAAAGCAACATATTATAATGAATTCAATAAGAAAAACCATAATTTCTCCCTTTTTCTCTTTGTTCTTCATATGACTGGCTAACTTTCCTTACCCCCACTTATATGGCCGACTTTTATATCAATCCGAGTGTCCTTAGAAATTAGGATAACAAGCACAATAACCTTATACAATTTTTTTCCCGGCATCACTCATGACACCAGCTGTCATGTTTAATCCTGTTTCCACTCTCAAATTTCTCATTCTTTACTATCGTAAATTAACATACAACATAAACAAATAAAATTTCAAAATGTATTAAACTCTTCAAAATATAAAGAGATGAGGTGGTAAACACCTACTTGTTTCTTTCAGTGGTCTCGTTCTGCTAACTTAAGGTCCCGTAGTCGATGCCTCTCCTGCTCCACACAAGACCATCATTTAATATCGTTCATTCTATTTTTCAATGTTTTCTTATCAACTAGCAAGCATCATTATATGATTTCATGCAAGATTTTCATATCTAAATTAAATCATTATTTCACGTTCACATAGCCACTCGTTAACCCGAACCATGCAGACTTTTCCAAGCTAATTTCTTAGCTCAAACTTACCTCACTTTAATCACTTTATATGGGACTTTAATTTCTCATTATTTTTTGTTCTTGGGGTTGTCCAAATCAGCCCCTTAACACCTATTGGTAGGGCTGTCACAGTAGCTTTGCTTTAGTTTCTTGGAGACACTTTTGATCCCTAACAACTTTACACTTAATGTTGTCACTCTAGTCCCTGTTTTTTTTAAGAGGTATTTACCCCCTTAAACATAGAATTTCAGAGCTGTCACAACAACCCAAAGTCTCCTAAAAATTAAGTTTCTCTAATGCTCAATTTCCTTTTAATTTTGAAGTTGTTTCAGTTCACACAAAATCAATTTTGACAACCGTTGCAATCAACCATAAATCACAAAATAATAATATTCCAAACAATCGATACGGTCATGTTGTAAGTAATTATTATAAGTATAATATATTCAAATATAAACTTCATCCAACGGTGAAAGTTTCAGAAACTTGGGTTTAACTGAACTGACCTAAACCTTGCAAACTTACTGTGAAAGAAGCATAACTTCGGTTTGGAGTGTGTATTTATAATCTCCACTGTTTAAAATCTAGATAGCATCAGGTCGAACAACATATCCCAATTATAGCCCAATTCAACGTTGGACGATGGAGAAAATGGTCGACGACTGAGACTGTCCAGAAGTGTATTTTCCCAAAACGTTTCCTCTTGCGATATCTCTCAAATAGAGCCTAATATAGAAGATCCTTTTGGTGACAATGTACAAGACAGAAAGGAGAACAACATATCTAAATATCATTCTGATCCAATGATGTAAGGTGGAGTTATAGTTATTGGAGTTTCTGCCATCAATATATTTTCTCTCAAGCCTCTCTCTATACTCTTTAAACTACCCAAATATCTCTCTTTTATCTCTTATTGACTGGTTAACATTTTGGTGTAGATTTCATCAAGGAATGAGAAGAAAAAATCAAAGAACCCTAACACCTCTCTTGCTCTTGCAAGCCACCGCAAGAGAGAAAATAAAATGGTATTTATAATGTTATCTTCTTATTAATTGCACCTTTACCCCTACCATTTTTTATCATTTTTACATAAACCCCTAACCTTTTGTTATTTGAACATTGACTCCTCTTGATTTAACGTATTCATTTTTTCTCCACAATTTTTTTTCTAACAATTTAGTACTATATTCAATTTTCATTTCATTAATTTCACAATTTTTATCTTCATTTAAGTTTCTTTAATTTAATTTAACCTATTTTACTATTAGTTACATTTCTCATATTTTAATAGCCAAGAAAAATTATAATCGGGGGTTTACAATTCAACCTTAATTACTTGAGTTGTATGTTTGTCATGCTAACTCGGATCGATTAGAGCCAATTTTCTTATGTTATTTTTTACTCCATTTTGTTTATTTGTATTTAATAGGTTGTGAATTGACTTGTATTGTTTGTTCTCTTTTAAAAAAAAATATTTTTTTCTTTAAGTTATCCTAATCACGTTTCTTTTTAAATTTGATCCATCTATTATTGTTTTTTTTCTAATTAAAATAAAATTAACTTATTCAACTCAATCACATCTATAGCCTGGCCCACATATTTGTTTTCTTTTTAAAAACATGTTTGTGACAACCGAACTTCATTTTCTATGCAAAAGATAATAATAATTTGGCTATATTAAAGGATATTTGTGTCGAGAGGTAATTGATGGATAAATTATCATATAAATCTGATTTTATCACTTGAGATTAGAAATCAATCCGTTACAAAAATAAAAAAAAATAAAAATTAGAGCATCCTATTTAACCATATCATTAATTTTAATGAAATCAAATGATAACTATAGTTTAAAAAATCATAAAGCTTATTTAGCTATATCAAAAAATGAAAACAATTTTCTCTTGCATGTTAATAAAAAATCTTTTTTTTTTAATAACCATGGTTGTTAATGGTTTCTTTGAAAACAATCAACATGGCTTCTTAGTGAAACTTCCTCAATTCCACATTAACATATAACGATTGGATGATCCATGAATTCAATTAGCAAACTAAGCTCATCCAAATAATAAAAGTTTTAACTCTCTGAATTTTAGCCAGTCACATTTTTTTAAAAGGATCCAATTAAATAATTTTAAATAGGAGATGAAAGATGAACATTGTGGATTTCTTTTTTCCCCGAATTTATCTAGAAGGTGTTCTAGTGATAATAAATTAAAATTAAAGGATTTGCTTTTCATGTGATTTCATGTTCGAGTCATGTAATTGCTAATATAATAGCCACTGAAAATTTATATGATTTTTAATTTTAAAATTTGTAAAATTAATTAAATGGTGAAAGCTCACCCTAAAATCTAAGTTAATAAAAAGAAAAAAAAAATCCCACCGGTGCTTAGCTGAGGCGTCTTTTGATAATACGATGAAAATTCACCTCTAGGCTCCAAAAAGAAGTCAGAATTTTCTTCCATTGCTGTCATCAATCAGCAAACATCATCCCCAAAGGCATCTGTCTGTACTCACGTTCGTCCTTGTACTGTTTCTGACTTTATATTCGGTGTCCTTCTCTTTTGTTTTCACATTTCAAATAAAAATAATTTTTTAAAAATTAAATTATTTTAATATAGAATTTAAAAAATAAAAAAATTATTTTAATATATTTCTAAATAAAAAATATTACTATAAAAATTAAACCTGCTGTCGGTACTCTCTCCCCGCGGCTGCTACCCCAGATCCAACTTGTCTTGTTCACAATCTTTGCACGTGCATTCCTGTGGTCCCTCTTTCACTCATCAGGCCTCTGGTTTTCTAGGCACTTGGCCATTCAATCCCTTTCAGCGTGGAAATATTGGTTTCAAGCCAAAATTGCTGATTGAAGCCATGTCATCCAACTATAAACAGCCACGCGTAAGCTCAGTCACTTCATTGGTACACATCACCAAAAAGCATTGCTCCTTCGGAAACCCAATCCACTCATAATCTACCACGCAGCACCGAGCAACTCTAGTTCCCCGGTGCATGTTAGCAACTACTCTCACAACGAATATTAAAAAAAAAAAAGGGGGCCGGTGGACCAGGAGATCTCAGACGGACACTTCAACTTCAGGCCGATACTAACGAAGCTCACTCCCCAGAACTGAACTTCTCGTCCCTTCAAAACCACTGTACTGTACAGAAGGGAAGACTGAAAACCCAATTCACTTCCCTTTCTCTCTCGAAAGCCATAGATACGCAAAATGGCGTCGTTTGCTCTCACATCATCTTCTCTTTCTTTCAGTTCCCTCCCTTGTCTCAAATCCCGCTCTCTCTCCCACCTAAGGTCCACCTCACAAAACCCCCTCCCTTCTCGTCCAAATCTCCCTAAACTCTCTGCTGTCTCTCCCTTACTTCCAATATTATCCAAATCTAGCGTCACATCGACGACGCGGAGAATCTCTAACTTCGCAGTAAAAGCCTCGTCAGCATCGTCCGCACCTACATCAATTACACCAGCCTCACCGCCATGGAAAGGAGCTGCAATGAAACCGTTACTAGCATCAATCGCGACAGGTGTCATTCTCTGGTTCGTTCCGGTCCCTTCTGGAGTTACGAAACCAGCCTGGCAACTACTCGCAATTTTTCTTGCTACGATAGTCGGAATCATCACGCAACCTTTACCGCTCGGCGCGGTAGCTCTGATGGGTTTAGGCGCTTCAGTTCTAACAAAAACCCTCCCTTTCTCCGCGGCTTTTTCCGCATTTGGTGATCCAATCCCTTGGTTAATCGCACTCGCGTTCTTTTTCGCGCGTGGATTTATCAAAACCGGGCTTGGTAACCGAATTGCGTATCAATTCGTGTCTCTGTTCGGGTCTTCTTCGTTAGGGTTAGGTTATAGTCTTGTTTTTAGTGAAGCTTTATTAGCACCGGCGATTCCTTCTGTTTCTGCACGAGCAGGAGGGATTTTTTTGCCGTTGGTGAAGTCGCTTTGTGTTGCTTGTGGAAGCAATGTTGGTGATGGAACAGAGCATAAGCTTGGTTCATGGTTAATGTTAACTTGTTTCCAGACATCAGTGATTTCGTCTTCCATGTTTTTGACAGCTATGGCTGCGAACCCTTTGAGTGCTACTTTGACATTCAATACGATTCAGCAGACTATTGGGTGGACGGACTGGGCTAAGGCTGCAATTGTGCCTGGGTTGATTTCATTGATTGTTGTTCCGTTGATTTTGTATTTAATTTATCCGCCAACCGTGAAGTCCAGTCCTGATGCTCCTAAATTGGCTAGGAAGAAGTTGGAGAAGATGGGACCCATGACTACTAATGAGATTATTATGGCTGGCACTCTGTTTCTCACGGTATGGTTTGCGTTTCTGTTTTTTATCTGTCTTTTTCTTATTTCATTCTGCTGAATTTGGTGCAATGGTATATATTGCATGCCTCCTCAAATCCAATTTGTTGATGCTGATGCTCATTGTACTCTGTTTTTTAGGAATAGCTGGTTGGATCATCAGTTGTTAGTTAGCGATCATTCTTCTCTGCTTTCATTTATTTTTAGCTGAGTCGTATTGTTCTTTGGACATTTTGGAGAATCGTTTGAGCTACAAGACATGGCAATTGGGTCATTGAATTATCTTTGCTTGTATTGGGTCATTCTTGGTAGTATGCAATAACGTTTAGGGGAATGATGTTTTTTTAGAGACTGGAGAATTTTTAGCTATATTTTGTCTGCATTATTGATGATAAAATCTTATGTCGCATCAGTCTAGTCCTGCTAGTTTGCTTTCAGAGAAGTTATTTTGTGTCTTAGATGTAAAGGAATTCTGTTCTTAGCTGCTAAAGTAACACAACAATTCTGGTTTTGGGTTCTCATATCACCTCATTTGTTAGATGCAAAAGGCTCCAAAGGTAACAGATGGTTGAGGATTTTTATTTTTTTTTGGAGGAACGGACATCTGTGTTTTGGAGTTGTAAATCTATACAACTTGATAGCCAATTCAGGGCTCAGGGAGATTTCTTAGCACTTGCTTGTTCTTTCCTTAGAGCTTGGGTGAGTTTTCAACAATTGAGCTTCATTTAGAGGCATATCAGCATTTTCATGAGTCTTACATTTGAACTTAAGAGTTCAGATGGGTTGCTATCTTGGAAAATGAGATTATTATGGCTGGCACCTTGCTTCTCACAGTATGGTTTGCCTTTCGTGTTCAAATCTGCTTGTATTTTGTTTTTAAATCTGCCTTCTTAATTTTATTACGTTTGAATAAATATGACTATGATAAATATTGTAGGATCTGATTGATAATGTTGTTGTTAAATGGCATAGTTTTTGCTTTTACTGGTGTTGTGCGTGTAGCACATTTCTACCACAAGTGTAATCCAACTTCTGTTGATGCTTATGGATAGTTGAGTTTGTTTCTTGGTTTAAATGTAGTGATGTTACTAGTTCTGTGGCCATTGTTTGGGTAGAAACTAATATGTCAGCAGTAAACATATTGATACAGACTTTATCATCGGAGGATTTTTAAATCTCCTCGATTGGGACTTTTTTTGCAGATATTCAAAACTTCTATTGTAAGCCTGGAGTTTCTTAGATTGAGAAGAAGTCCAAGCACGTGAACATATTGATTAACCACTATCCCAAATACTAAATAATCTTTTATTTAAATATCTTGGATTTTAAGTGTTTTCATCCAAATTTGATGCTCTCACAACAAAACTTTGGCAATTGAGCGAGCGCTATATCATGTGAATTACCCTTTTTTTTTTTTCTCTTTTGCTCTATGCTAATCTAATCACTACTATGATTACTATAAGTCTGTGCTATAGAGCATTTTTTTTACGCCACACTCATAATTTAGCTGGTGTACTTGTTTTTGTGCTGTCTTGAATTCTATACACTGCTTTGTGAGTTGATCCTGCATTCTGCCTCCAATAATAAAGATTTCTTTATTTCTTCTCAATTTAGGTGGGACTTTGGATTTTCGGAGGGATGCTGAATGTGGATGCTGTTACTGCTGCTATTCTTGGATTGTCTGTCCTCCTTATCACTGGTGTAGTGACATGGAAGGAGTGCTTAGCTGAATCTGTTGCCTGGGATACCCTGACATGGTTTGCGGCCCTCATTGCCATGGCTGGGTATCTCAACAAATATGGTCTCATCTCCTGGTTCAGCCAAACTGTAGTTAAGGTTGTGTTTTCCTGTTTACTGGTTTTTCTTTGCGCATGGTTATTTCCAATTATCAGTGAGATTATATTTATCATATATTTCAGTGCCCTCCTGCATGTTGACTCCCACAGAAGGCAAAAAATGAATTTTAAGCAACTTTTTTCTGAAAAATGAATGCATTTGTGAACTTGTGAATTGCAACAAACACTAGAATTAAGTATGTGGACCATGAAGTACTCGCTGTTAACTATTTGCACTTGTTACAGTTCGTTGGTGGACTTGGTCTATCGTGGCAGCTATCTTTTGGCATTTTGGTCCTTCTATACTTCTACTCCCACTACTTCTTTGCCAGTGGAGCAGCTCACATTGGTGCCATGTTTACAGCATTCCTGTCTGTTGCCAGTGCTCTGGGTACTCCTCCATATTTTGGAGCCATCGTTCTTGCCTTCCTTTCTAACCTCATGGGCGGCCTTACACACTATGGAATTGGATCCGCACCTATTTTCTATGGTGCCAACTATGTACCTCTGGCCAAATGGTGGGGCTATGGGCTCCTCATATCTGTTGTCAACATTATTATCTGGCTTGGGGTTGGAGGAGTTTGGTGGAAGGCCATTGGCTTGTGGTAGGGAGCTGATCATGAAAATTCGCCGACCCAAAACTTGTGGTATCCGAACTCTTATTTGCCCTCAGAAGCGACTTTCACATCGTGATTTACTGTCTGGTGAAAGGCTTTTAGTTTTTGTTCTGAATCTTTTTCATAGAAATAATCTTTTGGTGGCCTTGGTAGAGACCTCTGTTAGAAAGATGGTATACGCTTAGTCTTATTATAGCAGAAATTATAACCTGTACCTGAAATTATGGCAAGGCGTAACAACTGCCTGGAATTCATTACAGAGCAGTCCTGATGCCTGAATATCTTCTCTCCGTCTCTATACATAGTTTCTTGGTGGCATGAGGAAGGGATGATCATGGAGACGTGCTCGTTCGCTTGGTAATTTACCTCCTTTCGTTTTTCTTTTTTTGGGCAAAGT
>Ga0325405_1002995_pt1 | contig 17439 bp, 5 predicted proteins | sample PopdelMetagenome_21_FD_205663 | JGI IMG/M metagenome (GOLD analysis project Ga0325405, IMG submission 205663) | Populus deltoides microbial communities from Bellville, Georgia, United States - Xylem-Control-R2 | ecosystem: Host-associated > Plants > Phyllosphere > Stem > Wood/Secondary xylem...
AATAAGGTTCATATCATAGCAGTCCCATTGCACTGTCTTTTTAAATCCCAGCTAGCACAGAAACCGTATATCATTACAACTACAGTACATGGCCTCGCACACGAGAAATTATTACATGGACTAAATTTAGCTCGTGAGAGCACTCGCCCTCCTGACTTCAAACAAAGGGTTAACGAGGGCACCAGCACACGTAGTCTGATCAATCGAATACCAGATGTATTATTTCCCCATGAAGCAAAGAGCGAGGGTTATAAAAACAAAAACAAGAAGAAGAAAAAAATACTTGTTACACCCATTCACGATTGTTCCCCGAATGGTTCAAGCCCGTGTCTCATAAATCGAATCCTATTCAATCTGGAAAATAGGGATTACAAGATAACAAACACAAACAAGAAACTATCAGCAAAGAAACTGATTCAACACTCAAGTTCAGTGTTTCCCAAAATGACTGCCGGCGGCATGTTATGCCTTTGACTGCGATTCACCATATGTGACAGCAGGTGCACCCTTTGGTTCCACACGTTTTGTCAGCACAGCCTCGAGTGTCTGGTAAAACTCTGCAGGGAGAGGACCAGGTATATGCCTTGGGACATGCTTAGGAATGGGAGCATCATTCTCTATAATTTCGCATTCATGGTCATCAGGAACACCCCAAGGATCCCACTCTGTTCACGGAACAAAATCATGTCAGTTGTTAAAGGGATTCTAATGCAAATGAAAGTTTAAAATCCATATGCATACTTCTTTTTCTCTTTTCTCTTTTTGCTTTCTTTTGCCGGAAAGATACTCCAAGAAAATCTTCCATGCATACAAATTGGTAAACTCTGTAGGCTTAGAGTGATTTACATTAAAGTGGTAGAAAAAGGAATCTAAAAAGCTCACAAAAATGTGCAATCAGAACAAACTGAGGAAATTATCCATCAGAGTTACCAACTGGTTAGGAACTTAACGCAGCCAACTTGAGTGACACATTAACAATCTTCACGAAAAAGCACTTCCTGCTAATAACACACAACCCTATTCTCTTAATTTATTATTACTGACAAGATACCTGCAGAATCAAACTTCATTTCACATTAAACTTACCTTGACACTGCAGTTAAAACTACAAAAAATGTAGAGCATTGAACCAAACTTCACGCATTTCAGAAATAGTACCTTAGCCAACAAGCATCAAACTAACAAATTAGTAATGATTAAGCAACTATAACCTCAAGTATTCCAATACACTCCATGAGTCCCGGAAATTGGTTGACTGGCAGAGCAGAAAGGAGCAAACTTTAAGTGGTAAAACACGACTTAGTATCATAAAAGCCTCCCACAAAGCCCCAGTATCTAACATGCCTTTATTTAGACAGCTTACGCTTAAGCCTATATCTGTGAGAACCAGTTTAGCTCAAAGCTCGTAATATCACCCATTAGCAACACCAACTAGTGCGGAATGATGAATTTGTTAAGTTGATCACAAATTACCAAGCTAAATTACAAATACACTTACCTATTAATAACAAGCAACTCTAATCTCCTAAAACATCATTGACAAAATCCCAATAGAATCAAATTTCATTTCACACTAAAATCCCAATTCTCTTAATGCATCCTTCCGATTATTGGAAAAACACGAAACTCGGAAAAAACAATCCATCAATCAATATTCAACTCGACGCTATTTAACACAACATGATTATGATAAAAATGCACACCCAATCCTCTATTGTACAAGATAATATTCTAAATCAAGATGCTCCAACTCAGCAAATTACAATACTTTTTCAAGCTCATTTATCAGCTAAACAAATTAAATTTAACCCTAAATAATCTCTTGCTACAAGCTCAAACAGCTACATTTATTTTTTAAACGTAAAATACACAATTGGTCAATGATTTCGGTTAATCACTACCGCTCTTGTACTTACAATTCTTGGTCATATTTGCGCTTATTGCTTCAATGTTTGGTCATATTTACCCTTACAGCTTCAGATTTTGGTGACATTAAGGTTTTCTACATATTTTAAAAGTACAATAAGAACCACCGTTTTAAAACTGACGTGACGTGGGAGAGCCAGACCAAATTTCTAACAAAAATAAGAATAGAAATTACCTGTTGTAATCAATCAAAAACTTGGGTTGAATAGCATTTCGGTCAAGAGGAAAACCTGGTCAAAATATCTTAATTTTAAAAAAAATTCAGAATGATATTATTTTTATTTTTTATAAAACAAAAAATAAATTAACCCGAGTTGACGGGTTAGCATATAACTCCTAACATGTCATGGATCAGATTTAAAAACTATGATATCGAAACAAAATCATAAAGGTAAATATGAACCAAAACTCAACCAATAATGTGTTTCACCCTATTTTTCACACAAAATATTTAAAATATATATATAATGATAAAATCTGGAAGATGTACGGACCGATCATTTTTCCGATGAGCTTGAGTTCATCCTGAGCTTCTTCGATAAGCTCTTCGACCTGACCACAGCCAATCCGTTCTTCAATCTTCTCCCATTCTTCTTCTTCTTCACAGACTGTAAGTCTGTGTTTCGTGAAAGTCTCCACTGCTTTACGGTATCCTTCATCTTCCGGCACTGCTTTGATCTCTTTTAGGGTTTTGGTGTATAGATTGATCAGAACTGCTCTCGCATTCGGTACCACGTCCAATCCAACGATCCCCGTCGTTTGCTTCACTCTGGACAGCAATGGCCGTCCGATTGCCCGCAGGAACATCGCTGTCGCACTGGATCACGACTGCTTCTGGCTTAATCAGTGTTGGTTTGGTCGTTTTGGGTTTTGGAGAGAAATCGGGACCGTTGATTGATTTTTTATTCTGTGTAAGTGTGATGGAGATAGTGACTGAGTCTTGACCGTTTATTAGAGGTTTATATGTGGGTCCTGGAGCTGAACGGTTAAGATGTAATGGGAGAAAGATTTTAGTTTAGATCGGGCTGAAGGGTCCATGGATTGAGGATTATGAGCCCATTCTGACCTGTGAGGGAAATTGTTTGGGCTATTTATCAAGACTGGCCCGTTAGTAAGATTCTGGCCCAACAAAACCTTTTGATTTCATCTATGCAGTCTAGGAGAGTGATGATTTATAACACCAATCACAAATTACAGATGGGAGATGATGGTAATTTGCAATTTTGTGTCAGTACCAAGGGGTCAAAGGAGTAAAAATATGGGTCTTGAAAATTGAAGGATGTAATAGGAGAAAGATGGCTTTATATTGGGCTAAAAGTAAGAGGGATGAGAAAATGAGGGCCATATTGTTCTCTGTAGAGACAATCAAATATAAAGGTACACTTTATTTAATACACTTGCTTTTTAAGGTTTTTAATAATTTAAATATTTATTTAAATATATAAACCCTTTTTTTCTTATTGTAGTTGCATAAGAAAATCGAAAGTAAATTAAAGATAAAAAGAGAGAGTTGCATAGTTATATTAAGCAAATAATTACTTTTCAAACATCTTTCATTATAATTAACGTTATTCACAAAATATATATAAACCCACCAAGTCTTCCTTTGAATTGAAACTTCATGTGCTAAAAAGACATAATAAGTCTATCTATATATATATATATCTGTGTTTAATTAAAAAAGAATTAGGTAGAACAATAATTTTAAAATAAGAAGAAGATTAAAGTTGTTGGCCTCAAATTTCCATGCTAAACTAAAAGAAAAAAGAAAAAAAAGAAGAAAAAAAAAGACTCGATGCAAACAATCCTCTTTGACCAAGTCTTGTGTTTAGATTTTCTTGGAGCAAATCATGTGCAAGCAACAAGTGATCACACATGATTCTCTCCATGGGTAAGAGTTTCTTTGGCTGTGCTAGATTGATAATGACATGGTAAAAATAGATAAATAATCAAATTAGACTATATATAGTGTTAATAATCGCACCATGTAAATAAAAATATCATCTAGAGTTTAGTACATGTCTTTAGAATTATCAATGAATAAATATTTTTTGATGAATATCATTTTTCAAATTTCTTTTTTATTCAACACCACATGTAACTAAACAATTTTTTAATTTATATTTTTTTATATAAGTTTTTTCTTATAAATCCTTTTTTTTTTTTCAAAGCATGACCGTGAAAGCTATTATAATACTAAATATGTATGGTTTTAGGTTGAAATTTTGTTGTTAAGTATAATTACATATATCTATGTTTAATTAGTTTTATTAATTTATAGAATCACTTTAAACTTAATTTGAATTCAATATAAATGCAATCAAGAAGTGTATAAATGTGAAAGACTTGATCTTTTCTGCTTGGAGCATGACACCTCCCCTCATTTCTATATAAAAAAGACCTTAATTTTCAATCCCTTTTTGCCTAAAAAAAAATCCCACTTGATACATGCTAGGAAGAACAACTTGCATCATTATTTATCATCATGAGAATCTTGAACCACCCCATGGATGATGTTATAGCTAGCGATCGAGGTTGCCCATTTAATAATTATATATTATATATCTACCAAGAACTTAGATTCTTAACTAGATTTATTTCTCCCTCAATGAGTAAATATCATGCAAAATAAATAAATCAAGAAGAACATGTGTTTGACCTATTCGTATGGACTCCAGGAAGGATTATAAAAATGATTTGGCCGTAAACCTCATCAAAGAGAATGTGAACAGGCACGAAAAGGGATCGTGAGCTTGTCTTGTGATCATAAAGGGTGCTGAAAATCTGAGTTCTGTCACGGTTTGTGTAGTCTTCGTTACATCCATGGAAGGCTGGCACCAACAACTTGCATGCACCAACTTGACAAAAGGTTCAGTTTTGCTTTATTCGAATTTACATAATTATAAACAACAACAAGAGATTTTTAATTAGAAGATTTGTGCGTGTTTTATTAGTTTTCATATGTTAAGATTAAAAACTTTATAAATGTGTTTCGGTGTTATAAAATGTTAAAGGATTAATTGAATAACTTGTTAGCCTGAAATCCAATTTAGGTTAAATTACATATTGAATTGAATGATAATTGATATAATCAGGGTCGGGTGACCCAATAGATCAAACTGCAACCCGATCGACTCAATTAAAATTTAAATAAGATTTAATTTAATTTTAAAAAGATTAAAATGATATTATTTTAATTTTAAAATAAATCTTGAAATAATATCATTTTGAATTGACTCTAATTAACTCGTCCAGCTAATAACTCAGGTTTTTAATTAGATCATGAGCTTATTTGAGTTTTATAATTATAAAAATAGAATTTTTTTTTATTTTTTAAAGTTGTAACCTGTTAACAAGTTTAGATTTGTGAGTAAGTTCTAACATGTGAAAACTTGACATCTTCATCAATCAAGATCTAAGTAATTAGTTACCCACATCTTTTCTTTTCTTTTTTTCTTTCTATTTTTTTTTTTTTACATTTTCTCCTTAATTTTGAACTTAACCCAATACCTTAAAAAACTTGTGAATTAGGGCAGAACATAGATAATTAATATGATTAAGCAAATTATTTGAATCTCTTGACGTACGGCACATTCAATTTGCATCGAGCAGCACATAGGATGCTTGTTTATTGTTGTTTGATTGAACAGTACATTCCACTAAGCTAAAATAATTGCATGATCATAAAAGCTAAATTTCCCGTAATTATAGAGTGGATGTAAGGGAGCTTCATATGGACAATCACCATCTTTTCGATTGGTAAGCAGTTCTTTCTCTTTTAAAATGGATCGATGGTCACAAAAAATAATAATTATCTTGTTTTATTGGTACAGAATAATTATCATTGCTATCTCTAATGTAATTATTATTAATCAAAAAGCGAGAAATAACAAGGACATGTTTTTCTGATGGGGTGAATTTTCATTTTTTATGGTTTCACCATCCATCTAACATGACATGATACAAGGATTGTGTTTTTTTATATCTAGGGATAGAAAAACAATATAAAAGAGATAAAAATATATTCAACCAAAGAAAAAAAAATATAAAATAAATTTGTTTTTGGAATGGTTTTGGAGTAAATTTCTATGTTTTCGAAATAAAAATTACAAAAAAATATGTTAACGCAATGAATAGAGAGAATAAAAATTAGGGTTCTCAAGTCCTGAAGTTACAACCCTAAATACCATAGAGAGATAGAGAAAATATCAATATTTTATAATAAAAATGTTTGAATGATAATACGATGTTTAAAACAGCACCATAAATTGATGAGTTTGGACTTTTTCATAATTTTTTATTTCAATTTTGATCTTATCTCTATCTGGTCCATAAACGTGTTTACAATACATCTCATATCATTCGTCCTCTTAATTTTTATTGTTTACTTCTTTTATACCCGGAGATAATAACTAAATATTATCATATAAATTATTTAAATTATAGGATAAGCAAGACTTAGACTTCAAATTTAGAGGTGCTCTTACCATAGATTCACTTTTCAAATGAATGTTATTTTTGGAAAAAATAAATAAATAAAATCCTCCTCGATGGTGCATCATTAATCCTTGAAAAAAGTCATCGAAGCCTTGCTTTTATAGACATCATCATATATAAATTATTTTACATTTTTGTTGAGTCTATGGAATTAAGCTCTAAATATAATCTTAAAATTCATTCACTGATCGAAGGTTAAATTCTAGTTTATTGTAAACTTTATCAATCCAAGAGACTTTTGTCAGATTCCTTGGTTATCCACATTTTTTCTATGATCATCCTGTTAAGAACTTCCAAAATAGAAAGTATATATTAAATGACTTTAAAGAAAATGGGAAGAAAATTTCGGTCCACTATGATTTAAAAATTGGTCTATGATTTGACAATTAAATCATTTACAATGGTTATTATGATACTTCTCAATTTCACACATTTAACTATCATGATATATATTTAATATTTTTTAAATACATTAATTTAAATATAACAAAATGTTGTGATCAACTTGTATTTTTAAGTTGAATGTGGTTAGAATAATGAATAAATACAAAGAGATAGAAATCTATTTAGTTGAAAAAGTAAAAACATAAAATGAATTTATTTTATAACTGTTTTAGAAATTTTTATAAATTTAAAATAAAAAAGTATAATAAGATTTTATTTTTTTTTTCTCTTGAAGCAGTAGGTGAGACAGAAATAAATACGTTCATTTAAATATTATCAAAAAAAAAAAAAAGTTCGAAAGACAAAAAGGAACCATATATAGTTGAAGAGGGAAAAGATTGTTTCTACCTCCTTCTGCTTCAATCTTGGTGGGGAAAGAAAAGTTTCCATCAAATCCAATTTCTACCCTTTTTCGTACAACACCAATTTCTTAAAAAAAAAAAAAAAAAACTTCCAGCAACTTCATTAGCAGCGGCCACCACCAGTGAATCTGGCAGCTGTGGTGGCAGAGCTAGAAGAGGAAAGATTATCTCCAAAAGCTAGCTGGACTATTTACTCGAACCACCACCACCGCCTTCACTAGCACCGACAAGCTCTTGAAACCCCTTAATGAAATCTTCATTCAAGGCCATATTTGGGATCAAAAGATCATCGTCACAATCATCATTAATGTCATTATCACAATCATCGTCACTTCCCATCAATCCATGCCCGCCTTCCAAATTCTCTATTTTGGTTTCTTGATCATTTCCTGCTGTCTCAGCATGGTCAATGGGAGCTGAAAGTGGGGTTCTTGGAGACAAACTAGTAGCTGAAAGTGGAGAAGAACACAAGCCCTTGTCTGCTGAAATATTGGGTTGCTCGGATTCTTTTTCTTCAGGCTTTTGAACTGCTTGTTGAACCTTGTTTCTTGTACTACCGGCAAGTGAGTTCCGGTGAGTCGGACGTGGGTGTGTGTGATCGCCTGTGTAGCTAACAATAAACATGTTTGGATCTGTGTTGCTCCTCTCCACTTGCTTTCTTGCTGCACACCCTTTTGAGCTGCTGCATCTGTAGTAGTTCCTGTACAAGAAAAGGAATCGAATTTCAGCCATGTTTAGTGAGAAGAATCAAGATATTTTTAAAGAAAAGAAGGAAAAAATGAGAATTGGAATAAAGTTTTAACCTTGGATATGGAGAGCCTTTGATGGGTTTTTGACCATATTTTCTCCAAGCCCACACATCATTAGAGAGATTCTCTGCTGTTACATGCAATACTAGCCTCTTCTGGTTACTTTTTCTGCCAAACAAGAAAAAAGTTGGAAAATCTAAGCATAAATATTCTGTAAGGTTTTGTCATTTATGAGTAATAATTAAGCATTTAACAAGAAATGAAGAATTAATCAATTAATCTACTTACTTCTTTCTTGATCTTGGGGTCTGAGATTGTGTAGCTCTTAAAGGAAACATAGAAGAAGTGCTGGTCACTAGCTGGTGCAATTGTCTCCTTTGATTTTGTTGTTGCTGTAGAATATGCTGTGGTAGCTGTTGGCTATTGTTGAACCTGGGGCTGATGGAAACACTTGTGGATGGTGGTGGTGGAGATTGTTGTTGTTGGTGTTGGTGATGGTGGTGGTGGTGGTGGTGGTGGTCATGATTCTGCTGCTGCTGCTGCTGATGTGCAAGTTGTGGTGGATGTTGGCCACTAAAAATGACCCCAAAATCAGAGATGGAGGAGGAGCTAGGAATATTATCATTATTACCTTGAAGTCCACTGGCGGTGTAGCTAGGCAAAAAGGGCTTGTACGAATCTTGCAATTCCTGCAAACCATCGTTGTTTGTAGGCTGAACAGCGAGATTTGGGAAAGAAAAAGGGTTAAATTCTTGATCATCATCATCATCAAAAGTCAAAGAAGCCAAGCACTCAAAAGGGTTCTCAAGATTCTCACTAGTGTTGCTGCTACCGTTTCTGTTTGTAGAAGCAGAGGTGCAACTCCTCACTATTGCATACAAATCCCAGTCCTGACCCTCTGCCATTGAAGACTCAATCTACCTAGAAATGCTAACCCACCTCCTGTATGTTTTTGCTGATTCCAATGGCAATAAAAGAGCGAGTGCAAGGCATAAAGGACTGCGCTGACTTTTGGGATTGCGAGGGGGAGAGAGGAAATGATGATGGTGGAGCACTTGACTTGGTAAATGTTAATTATTATTTATACAAAGAGAGGTGGGTGTTGGAGTTTTTGCTTTTTCTTTGACTTTGTGAAAATGTCAAAAGGGGAGGGAGGGAGGGTGGGGGGGGGCAGACAGAGCAGAGCAAGATGGCAATGTAAGAGGAGGAGGTGGGTTCCTATGCTTATAGAATTGCCCACTTGCTTGAAACTATGCTGGTGAGTACTTGAATTCTGATTGGATAAAGGGGAAGGTATTGGGTTTTCAATGGCATGTCATGTCTAGCAACTAGGGCACAATCCATCTCCGATGAGAGTGGGGGCTATATAGCCACCTAGCAGCCAGAATAAAGTGGACATGCCCTAAGAATCATTTAGATTTTAGGATGAGGTGTGGACACCCAACTCTATTATTAGGATGGTGAGAAACAAAAACAAAAAAAAAACAAAAATCTATGTGGTTAGAAATTGTTTTTCACGTCAACGAAAATGATGATTTTGATAAAAATATAATAAAAAAGTTTTAAAAAACCAATGCTTTTTTTTTTCCTTTCAAAAATGCACTTTTCTAGAAGCTTGTCAAAACCTATGAAAATAGGAGAGTTTATTTATTTTTTAATTTAAGTTTTTTTTTTATTGAGTTTTGTTGTAGATTATTCATATTTAGTCTCATGCATCTACAAAAATAAAATTATCAAACCATTGTTGCAATTTGCTAGCTAGGAATATTTTCTATATTAACCTATTATCAATTCCTTGTTGGTTGAAGTTCTATACTTAGTTTATATAGGCACGCCCTAAATTCATTGGATTGAGAAAAAGAAAAAGAAAAAGAAAAGGAAAAAATAACGACATGCATATTGATAATTACTATATTTAGCATTTTCTTTTTTGGTTAATAGGAAGGTTTGTAGATATAGTTACCACTCAAATTACATTTTTAGTCAATTTCTGCATATAGGTTGAGCCTTTCCTTCCATAAATAACTATAATTAATTTTCATGCACTAGCCTAATCTAGATAGTAACTATAGCTTTCACAACTTTATTTAAGATGTTTCGAGATTTTACGAAACAAATTAACATCAATTAATTAATTAAGAAGAGAAATTCATTGTTAGATTTTCTCACAAAGTACTATTACTTGAATATTGTTTTTTTTTTAGATTTATTTTTTTTAATTTTATGTTTCAAAGGGTTTATTTATATTAGTCTCATAATCCAGATCGTGAATTTGACTAGATAATTTGGGTTTTTTTTTTTGCTTTTTTCTTAAGATTTAGTTTTTTTTTCAATTTTATTTTTTAATTGGTTTGCTTAATCTGATCTCATGAACCAGATTGCGAGTTTGGAATGATTAACTTATGTTCATTTTATTCTTTTTTTAGTAGAATTTCTTTCCTCCAGTTTTATCCTTCAATATTTAGTTGATTTGGAATAAGGCTTCATGGTATTTTTCGGTTTGTTTTCTATGAGGTTATCTCCATCTCATTATCTGGGTCACTGAATTGACAGATTAACTCAGGTTAACTTGGAAAATTTCTTATGTCTTTTGTTTGATTTTTTTTCAATCTCATCCTTTAATATTGGGTTGATTGGGAATTGAGTTTTATAATTTATTTTGATTTTCATTCTATGGGTTTATCTTGATCCTACGATTCAGTTCATGGATATGACAAGTTAACCTACATCGATTCAATATATTTTCGTCTCAATTTGTTTTTTTTTAAATATGTTGTCTTGAAATTTTCTTTAGTCAAACTATATTTTTAATGGTCATCCGAATTATCTTTGAACTCGTCAAGTTTACTGGGTCATATCGAGTCAACCCCCACACGATTTAAACTTTTTCTACTAAAAAACACGTTAGCAATACCTAAATATTTTTTATATTAAAAAAACTTGATCTAACCCATGATAAAGAATGAGCCCATGACATAGTTTTAAAAATACTATCCAACAACATTTCAAATGAAGCAATTATAGATGAATTACCTTTGTGCCAAGCAAATCCTATATGTTATAATGTAAGTATCTAGAGAATAAACTAGATGGGTAGGTTGCACCACACCACGAGTCAAATCAAATTTTTTTCTAACATATTAAAAATATCCAGGCAATGTAGCATTTTTAAAAGAGTAGGAAGAGTCTGGGAATCAGATCATTAATTCGAATGAGTTCAATAATCTTTGTTAATTTAATAACATGATTAAAAAAATAAAGAAAATCCCAACAAAAAACACAAATGACCATTTAAAAACAAATAAACACTTGTCAATAATATGAAAAGATACCCTCTAAATATTTTGAAAAAAAACTTAACAATCTCATTTAACAACGAAGCAAAAAAATTAAATGAGAATGGGATAACCTCACAAAAGTGTGTGTGTGTGTGTGTTACCTCATAGTTAATAGTAAATGAAATCTTTTTAGGACAAATTGAAAATAAAATCAATTTTAATAAAGGATAAAAAAAACTTGGCTCGAGTCAGCATACCAAATCCGTGGTCCGACCATAAAACTAGGATAAATCTAAATAGAAAAAATTAAATAAAACAATCTAAGTCAACTCTCAAGTAAATTAAATGATGAAAAGTGAAACTGGAAAAAAAAAACATCAATTAGAAAAATATCTAGAAAACAATTGAGTGAACTTAATTTAACTTTACTAACCCACGATCCTAGATATGAAATTAGAATAACCCCACTAAAAGGAAAGAGAAAAAAATCATAGAGCACTCAAGGCTTAATAACCTAATTTTAAATGATAAAATTAAAAATAAAATCAATTAAAAATAATGTAAAAAAAAACTCATGTCAAATTGAAAATAAATTAATAATCTAAATTAATTTCTAGATTTACTTTATAATTAAATTTTAATTTATAATCATGAATATATAATAATGATGATGATGATGATAATTAATTGAGAGCATATCATAATATATTAGTGTCCTTTAGTATTCTTATAAAATATTTCTATATGATGCACCAAATATTACATGATGTAAGTTAGGTCATTAATATGTTTTCATTTAAAATATATGATATAAAATTATTTAACAAATAATAAGTATATAATTAAGCACTATATATATTATTTTTAAACATGAAAGATACATTAAATGATAAATATATACAACCATATTAATTAATATTAATTTACTACTTAGTATAAATCACTAATAAATTTAATGATATAATTTTATATTTTTAAATAACATATAATATTAATTTTAAAATATAATAGAGAAAAAATAAGATTATTGATTAAATAAACCAAATTCTTTACTAGGACGTGATTTTTACGAGGTGTTATAAAAATTTTAAATAGATAATTTTTTTAAAAAATTAAAAATTAGGTTAGTTCAAGTACTCGGTGATTAATTTGATGGATTAAGATATTGTTTAGGAGTAGATAGGATGATGTTTTTTCAAATTCTTGAAATTTGTTTTTTTTTAATTTTTTATTATTTAAATGTGCTGATAAAAAAATATAAAAATAAAATATTATTTTAATATATTTAAAAAAAATATCTTAAACCATAATTTCAAATTTTACGAGGATCCTTCGTCCAACCCAGCGTCACTAGAGGTATTGGGTCCACATGTCCCACTAAACAAGCGTTGTCTCTCTCTTCAAAAATCAATCCTGGACATTGGTAGATACTCGATCCCACGATTGTAATGATGTAACAATATTGACCGCATGGATCAACATTTACGTGGATGGAGATCACTTGATTGTGTGGGCTCCATATCCTCCACCGAAGAGACATGCAAGACACACTTGTGTGGAAAAAGAAATGTTCTCATGTGACCTGGCTTATATACCTGTCTTTTGGTGAAGAATCTTGAGCCGTTAAAAAATATATGATTAGGTTCGTTGTTATTTTTATTGATTGATGCTTTCCTTACGTGGGAATCTTTGCTTTTTTAACGGTGGGTGATTTTGTGAGGTAGGGTTAGGGTAAATTGGTCAGCATTTTACATGGTTTTGTTAAGAAAAAAAAGGTTAAGTTTTGATTGAAGTTGAAAAATAATTTTTTATTCATAGAATATTCTTAGATGAATAATGAGATTTTAAAATAAAATTTATATTAATTTTTAATATATTTATATTAAAATTATTTTAATATTTAAATTCATGATTATTTAATTATTAAAGCTTTTATATAATATTAAAAGATGAACTTAACTCAAAAGTTTCAAGTTTCATGTTATTGTTTATATTAATTTTTAATAAATTAAAATATCAAATAATTAAATTAAACATTTAAAAAAGAACTCACTACCAGAAAACCTATAAATACAAACGAAAATATCAAGGGAATATTTCCGTCCGTAAATTTTCGAGGGATTTTACGGACGGAAATATTCCCTCGGTATATACCGAGGGAATTATGGTGGGACAAAAAAATTAAAACAAAGCAAAAAAAATGATGACGTGTCAGGATTTACCAACGAAATAAATTCCGTCAATAAATTCCATCGGTAAATCTGTCGGTAAACTTGTCTACACTGTTCATCATGTTAATTACAAAGGAAATCACCGATGGACAAAATTCGTCGGTATGTTCCAGAGAGCTCCAGAACTATTCACTTTCCAATTGCACTGTTAATTGTTATTCTTTACGGACAAAATCACCGACGGAATGAAAAGTCATCGGTGTTATTTGGCGGTTTTCTGAAAAAATTCAATTGATTTATAATTTTCATTTAAATATTACAGAAGGAATCACCGACGGACTGAAAAATCGTTGGTAATTGTTGGCGGTTTCTGAAAACTTTTTACGAAATTGAAAATTTAAATTAAATATTACCGACGGAATAATTAAAAAATATTAATATTCAATTATCCGTCGGTAAATCCGTCACTAACGCGCCCCAATAAAAAGCCTGGGTTCCTTTATTTCACAAGAGACAGAATTATTTCTTCTTCTTCTTATTCTATTTCTACTTCTTCTTCTTCACTATATGTAAAAAACATCAATATCTATTTCTTTCTCTTCTTTTCTCTCCTCATCTTCTTTTCTTTTCCTCGATGCTCGGGTATGTCTTCTTCTTCTTTCTTCTTTTATCCTCTTAGTTTTTTTTAATTAATATGCTTTACGAAAAAAAAATTTCTCTCCTTAGCTTCACTTTCAACTACATTAAGGTAAGATTTTTCTTCTTTTTTCATGATTTTTTTCACTATATTTGTTTTTTATTTTATTTTTAATTGTTTTGTTCTTAATAATTGTATAAATGTTGTTGTGAGATTTGTTTTTTCACATGAGATCAATTTTTAGTTGATTTATTTATAAGATTTTTAAATTTTTAGCAATTGCAACTTCATTTTTTTCATATGAATTTTTTTAGTTGAATTTATTTTTTCGGTTTATTTATTTGTTGTAAATTTGTTTGAGTTGATTTTCTTATTTTTTTTCAAGCATTTTGAGTATATATTATACAGTGTTGATTTATGTTAATTTAATTATTTTATAATTTTATAAAATGAATTTTTTTTAAAATGATTTTAAATAATTACCGATGAAATTGCCAATGGAATTTCCATCCGTAATTCCGTCGGTAAAGCCATTGGTAATAAAAAAATTATTACTGAGGGATATACTGACGAAATGAAGCGGGTAATTTTAATTTTTTATTTCCGACAGATTTACCGACGGACAAAAATTACCTATGAACGATTCACTGATGGAGCATTTCTGTCAGTAGATTAATTACCGACGAAATATGTGTCTTACGCCGACGGAAAAATTTCGTCTGTAAAACTGTTAAATTTTGTAGTGACTATTTGGAACTCGTTCTCCATTAACATAGTAAAAAAAGGGAAAATAATATTATATTTCCAAGAAAATAATTAAGGATAATTAATTAGGCTAATCCCTAGCGGGGTTATGTGTATTGAGAGAAGAATTACCCCTTTCTAGAGGCCAAAATTAATGATATTGCATGGTCCATAACGAATCTTGAGGGAAGGAGTGAGTCCTATGAGATGTCCACAAGTTAGGGCTGCCTTATTTTTTCCAAAGCAAATCTAATTTTGTCAAAGTATTTATACATTTTTTTATTATTTGTGTTTGATAATGTAATATAAGATGTTTTTTAAAAGTATTTTTAATTAGAAATGTATTAAAATGATATTTTTTATATTATATTTTAAAAAAACTATATCAGTATTTTAAAACTATTTAAAAATAGATAAAATAGTATTAATTTAATATTTTTTAAGGTATAAAACACTTTTAAAAAATAGGTTTAACCACGAGATATAAACACCCAATTAATTAAGTTAGGTTGCGACGGAGGGGGGTATGAGTTTTTTTTTTTTTTTTCGTTGGAAAATATAGGTGCCAATGACCATGGGCCACATAACTTTAATTTTTCTCTTCCATCTAATAACTCATATTATTTTTCATTTATTTGAAGATAAAAGGTAGGGATAATTGTATATAAAAAAAACCTTATATACTTTGATTTTTTTTTATTCATCTAAAATTTTTAAAATTATAGTTTTTCTCCATAGTTAATTGAAAAAATTAAATTAGATAAAAAATATTTTATGTATAATAAATGTAAATTTGTAAAATCTTCTTATAAATCCCGTTTCTTTCTTTCTTTCTTTCAAAAATATGATTTCTCTCTTTAATCTCTGTCTTGACACGTTATATTCACACAAAAACATCAAATCTAAAGCAAGATCTTTGTTTTTTTTATATTTAATCTCTTCGTGCTGTCCTGAAAGCCTCGAGAATCTGGAGCAGCAAGTGAACAGTAGTTCAAGTGGAGAGATACCGACAATATAGGAAATTGCAACAGCTTGGTTTGGTTAGAATTGAATGGCAAGAAGCTCGCCGGTGAAATCCCACCTCGACTTGGTAGGCCGCCGGGGGCAAATTACTTCCTTTCAGGGTGCTTAGAATTGATTTTGCATGATCGGATTTCTTTGGAATTTCTTGAAATCTATTCTAAATGTTTTTTTTTTTTTTGTTCATGGACGGGGAGAAGAAAACAAAGGGTCCCCGTACGTGGATGAACAAAAAGTCAATGGGATATATGGTGCGGCTAGAACACTAGGGTGGTATTCATGGAAGAGATCGAGTACATGTTCATCTTTTGCTGATCTGTCTCATACTTCTGTAGATTTTATTTTTGAAAAGGCAAAAAATTGAAAATGAAATGGTGAAAAAGTCGGTGGGATTCTATTTTATATGGCTTGCTGTGGAAATTGAGTCTTAAAGCCATTTGGAGGACATATATAAATGATAAAACTGAGAGTAATTTCACAAGACATAAATGAAATGAATCCTTTGGTTCCTTTCTTTTCAAATACTGTTGGGAAAAAAACACCGATGATGATGATGCCCAGAAATTATTTTATGAAATGCCTAAAAAGAATTTGTGATAATGAAATTATGGATGGTATTATTATAATTATAAATAATGGATGGCAATAGCAATATTATTCTACGGATTTTTTTTAGTTATTAAAATGAATGTAATAACAAACTTGTAAATAATTAGATATTTTTATTGATTTTTTTAAAATATTAAATGCTAGCGCGTGTATAAATTTTATAAAGAAAATCGTAATTTTTCAGACCTTAGAAAAAAAACAAGAAAGGGATCAAAGTATAGGAGGTTTTTTGTAATTATCCCTATAATTAATGTATTGTTAAACCAATTTATATGTTAATTGAAATTATTAAAAAAAAAAAGAATCTTCATTAACATGTTTTCCATATCAATTTAGTGTAATAAAATAAAATAAATTCCATAAATGTCAGCAAAAAATAGAACCTGTAAATTTAAAAAAAGTGAACATACCTATCTCTTGGAATTTCATAATGTTTTGTTGATGTAAACTTCGTTAAGATATATAGGTCAGTATGTTTTTTTTTTTTTCCTTTTTTCACATGTAAATTGGACCACCTTAATTACACATCAAGAAATACTAATTCTCTTTTTTAAATAATCTTAATTAATGATGCATTCCTTAATTATAGCTATCTTAACCTCCAATTAAGGATAACTTATCATTATGTTAATAATAGGTTAATTTTTATAACTATCAAATTATTTTAAATCATATGTTTTCTTACAATCAAGAATATTTTCAAACTTTACGTACGTAGAAGTATTAAATCCCCTCTTCGGTGTATCGAAGGCATATTATCCATGTCAAGATTAAAAAATTCATGAGAATTCTTCTTTCTATAACTTGTCCGAGGTTTAAACCTTAAAAGTTAATGAATAATTAAGCATATATTATAATTGATATTTGCTCAAATTCATATGTTTATAAAAATCCATTTTTCATGGCTTCCTTTTAAATGTGAACACAAAATAACATTAAAGAAATAAATAATAATAAAGAAAGCAAATGATTATAAAACAACTTATGGTAAAAAAAAAAAAA
>Ga0325405_1002997_pt1 | contig 17429 bp, 5 predicted proteins | sample PopdelMetagenome_21_FD_205663 | JGI IMG/M metagenome (GOLD analysis project Ga0325405, IMG submission 205663) | Populus deltoides microbial communities from Bellville, Georgia, United States - Xylem-Control-R2 | ecosystem: Host-associated > Plants > Phyllosphere > Stem > Wood/Secondary xylem...
TCCAGTTCCACCATTGTTGAGACACAGCAGCACCCAATAAAGGAAAATCACCATTTTGTTAAAAAATAAAAAGAAAAAAGAAGTTCTGTTCAGTTTTACTCATGTTCTCTTTACTTTACTTGCATTAGCAAGGGAATCAAAAGGACCAGATCTGTATTTTCCATTCCATCGAACACCCATTATAGTCAACTCCCGATCTAAGGCAAATATATATATAGAAAAAGAAAAAAGAAAATCCTTAAGAAACCAATAACATTTCACAAAACACTCCAAGATTCAAAATTTGTACTAGCCCCGTTGTTTTATGAGAAAGCAAACAAAGAGAGTAGACTCAAAGCAAAATGGGAAAAGTATAAAAAGAAGAAGAAGAAGAAGAAGAAGAAGAAATTAAAAGATCAGGGGAAAGGAATAAAACCTGAAGAGGAGGAATTACAGAAGAGGAAGAGGAGGAGGAAGAGTTGTTATTTTGAAGGTGCTGAAGACCAGCAGATTGAAGCCATCTCCCATTTTCCAGAAACATTCCGTTGCCGTTGCCGTTGCCGTTGCTGTTGCTGTTGTTGTTGTTATCAGAAGATGAGTACTGTCTTTGATGATGAGATCTCTGCCTTCCCATTCCGTTGTTCATATCACACACTCCCTCTCCCTCTCTCCGTTTCTGTATTTCTATAAAGAGAGAGATTCTTGATTTATTTGCCCCCTTTTTGCTTTCTCTGGGCGAAATAAGAAAAAGAAATTCAAATTGAAACGTTTTGGATTAGAGAGAGAAACGGAAGCAATTAAGAAGATTATTAGAACCAAATCACTTTTTGTAATGTTACAAAAAAAAAAAAAAAGGATAGAGAGAGAGTGAAGTGGAGGAGACAGAGAGACAAGAGTTTAGAGTTGAGTAAATTTGAAGGACTTCATGTTGTGTAGGAGATTTTGAATTTTTGAAGACAAAGAGGGGACCAGCGCCTCCAGCACGTGTGGCGCACGTGTGATTCTTACTGTAGATAGGGTTTGTCTATTTCAAAAAAATTGATTTGGGAAACTACAATTACGCCCTCTAACTATTGGGTATATTTCAATTAGGTCATTCTCCTAACCATTGTTGTGTGCCGTGTGTTCTTAACACATAAAAATGAGCTCATCTCTGCCTCCTCGCTTTGATGTCTCGGTTAAAATCACACATAAAACTCATGTGTATCAATTACACTCCATTTTATTTTTCTTTTCTTTTCTTTTTTTCACTTGAGCTTTAATGGTTTAGTTAATAATAACTAAGTTGAATTGTGCTTCAAACCATGTTTAGTTAAAATTTATTTTATTTTATTTAAAATTATTTTTTATTATATTAATTTGTTAATATCAAAAATAATTTTTAAAAATAAAAAATATATTATTTTAATATATTTCTAATCAAAAAATGCTTTAAAAAATAATTGTTATTATACTTCCATATTATTTAAATATGTTTGTAATACGGTATATAGATGTTTTTATAGAAGATTGTTTAGATTGAATTCTGATTTTTTTTAATATAAAATTAGTGTTTTTAAGTTTAGATTGAATTCTGATTTTTTTTAATATAAAATTAGTGTTTTTAAGTCCCAACATGTTTTTAAAAATTAATTTGAAGTAAAAAAAATTAATTTTAATGTAAAACATATTTAATTTCAATGCTTTGTTTTTTTTTGTTAAAAATTAAAAACATTATTTTAAATTAATTTTTTCTAATGTTCTTAAATCATTTTGATGTGCTAGTATGAAAAATTAAATTTAAAAAATAAAAAAATATATTATTTTGATGTTTTTCAAGCAAAAAACACTTTAAAAAACAATCACTGTCATATTTAGAGGTGAGCAAAAATTCGTTAAATCGATTAAACCGAGAAAACTTTAAAAAAATAATCAAAAAAACTGAACCATGAAAAAAAATCGATTAAACCGATTAGAATATTTAAAAAAATATTTGATTCAATTCAGTTTTGGTTTCATAAACTTGAAATAAAAAAACCTCAACTAAACCAAACCGATTTAGTTAAAAATAAACCTTACTAAAAAAACAAAACACTTTCAAACACAATGTCAACCATTGTATTCATCATTTTATATATAATCAACAAGAAATGCATTTATTTAGCACTACCAATAACTAAATTAAAGAAACCGAGAAAGAATAGACATGCATGGGTTGCATATGCAATTTAATGTCCAAGTGATAGAAGGAAGATATCAAACACATTTAAATTTAAACGTGAAGGGTAATATTGATATAGTAAGTAGGAGAGAGACTTGCTTGAAAATATAGTTTCTGAAAAAAAATATGAGACATGAAGTATAAAATAGTTATATCCCATGTTGAAAAGTTAAGAAATAATCCATATAAATATAGGTTATATATAATTATCTCACATCAAAAAATTAACAAATAATCCAAGTAAATATACGCTATAAAAAAATACAAGACTAAATATTTGTAATTTAATTTTATATTTTTTAGATTTAATAAAAAAAATTTAAAAAAAAAAATTAAGTTCCACCCAAGTTACATCAAGTCACAAAAGTTTTGGGTTAACCTCGTAGTTGATCCAAGTTTGATCAAATCAATCGCACTTTTATGTTTTTATAGTTTGAGACTCCTTCAAGACCTTTGATTGTTTAGATCCTAGGTTACCCTGTCGCGCAAGATGAATATAATAACTGTGGTTTTCACCTTCTGAAAATGCTTTAAAAAACACTTTCAAACATAATACTACACATTGTTTAAGAGCAACACCTCAAGCAATCTCAATCTCAATCTCATGTATAGATATATAATCTACATCATTTTACATATAGTAAACGAGAAATACATCTATCTATCACAACCTATAACCAAATTAAAGAACCAAGGCTTGCAGCTCAATGATCTTAGCAGGCTTTGCCCTGCCTATGTATCCTAAGTTCAAGCTTTTGCGTGTATGTCTGTCATCCCTGCGGTGCCTTACATGACTACTGGGTTTGCAGGATGTTCAGTGAGTCCGAAGATTAGTTGTGGTGCGCCTAAGCTGGCTCGAACATCCCGGATTATAAAAAAAAAACTAATAAATGGCATGTTTAGATTAAATAAATTGAGAAAGAATTGACAAACATGGGTTGCATATGCAATTTGTTGGGCATGTTAATGTCCAAGTGATGGAAGGAAGATACTAAACACATTTTTTAGACGTGAAGGGTAATACTGATATACTAAGAGTGTGTTTGGTATTGCGGTAGCTGTTGTGGTTGTGGTTTAAAAAAAGTTGTTTTATAAAAAGTACTTTTAGTTGAGGTTGGTTTGAAAAAATAGGTGTTTGGTTAAAACTGTATTTAAATTGAGGTTTAAGAAAAAGTAGTTTAATGTGTTTGGTTAAGAATGTTTTTGAAATTGAGGTTATAAAATAATTTTTTAAAAAATATATTAATATTGATGGCTTTAAATTTAAATATTGTAGATTTAACTATTACTATTAATTCATGAAATAAATAATACTTTATATAAAATATTTTTTATTATGCCATTAAACTATCTACAATTTCATTACGTACAAAATTCATTCGATAAGAACTACAGTTTCTATAATTTTTTGAGCGTGCAATAAAATTAGATAAAATATTATCAGGAATAAAATTAATTTGATATTACAGTGCGAGTGAATTTAATTCGCTCTATACTAGTTTTTTAGGAAAAAAAATATTATTTACATGAGAATGTAAAACTAGTTTTTTTTTAAAAAAATATACAAAAACTATACACACTAAAAAAAAAAAATACCCGAACAGTGCAAGTGAATTGCACTGTGCACGCAAATCTCAAATGTAAAAAAGCAGCTTGGAGTTGCTTCATTAATGTTGCGTTAAAAACGTGAATTGGCATGGGTCCCACCAGTTATTTTTTGCGTTTTTGACATTACCAAACATTATGTTTGCTGTGGTTGCTTCAAACGCAGAAGCAACCACGCAAACAAACGGTCTCTAAAAGGTTGTCTGGAATTGCGTTTTAAATAAAGTTTTTAAAAAGTTTGATAATTTTTAAAAATTTATTTATTTATTTATGTTTTTAGATTGTTTTGATGTGTTAGTGTTAAAAATAATTTTTTTAAATAAAATAAAAAATATTATTTTAATGTATTTTCAAGTGAAAAACACTTTTAAAAACAACTGTTATCATATTCTCAATCACCTTCTAAATAGAAAAGAGGCTTACTTGAAATCTAGTAATAAAAGGATACATAATAATGTTTGGTTATTATCTTAAGATAAAAGTGATGAAGATAATGAAAATCTGAGTTGTTTGAAAAAAATTAAAAAATTAATTAAATCGAGAAATAAAAAACTAACCAGAAAAATTAAATCTAGAGAAAAAACAAATCAACCAATTAAAAAACAAAAAAAATCAAATCTGATTTAATTTTGGTTATAAAAGTTTAAAACCGATTGAACTAAACTAAACTATATTGGTTTAGTTTAAACTCTAGGTCTGTTTGGAATTGTCGTAACGGTTGTGGTTCAAAGTGTTTTTTGTTTGGAAATGCATAAAAATAATAATTTTTTTTATTTTTAAAATTATTACATTAAAATAATCTAAAAATATAAAAAAATAAATTTTAATAAAACACAATTTAAAAATTTAAAGGAACACTGTTTCAAAAAGCATGTAAACCAAACTTATTTTTCTCTGAAACCCTATTCCCCTAATTTTCTTTCTTCCCGTAGCCAGTCTCCCTCTCTGTCTCTGTAATCTTTTCAACGAAGGTAGTCACAAAAACAGCAGAGGTGTTGCCTTAAATTACTCCTGCATCAACTTCTGCAATCCAGGTTTCAATTCCCTGTTACAAAACTCCCTATACTCTCCTTTCTTCTTAACCTCCACCACTACCAATTTTGATGTCATCTCAAATATCTCAGCTGCAATTTCACATCTTCTCTAGGCCCTTCCAAACTCACTCTACAGTTCTTTCTCCTAACTGTAAAGCTTACAACTTTAGCGATCTCCTCCGATTTAGATATAATCTTAGACGCTGAAGCCCCAAGAACAAGCCTCGCTCCCTCTCCACTCTCCTCAGACAACCCAGATGAAACAAACCCAAGAGAAAACAACATAATATCAAAAGCATTCAAACTTGTAGGCTTTCTTCTTCTTTTTCTTTGATTATCCTTACTGTTAATACTAAACTATGCCTTTTACATTTTGAGGCTCTATTCAAATATTTGTCAAAAAATCATCTTAACCCAAAAGTTTAAGTTTTTAGATAAGGTTCCAAATATGATTTATATTATTCTCTAACACACCCTCTCAGATAAAAGCCCTTTGAACTTGAAACTTGCACAGGCCTACTTTACCTTATGTTTAATTTTTATCAAATAAATGGGGATGGTGAGATTCGAACTCGTGACCGCTTGGTCATTAAGGCTCTGATACTATGTCAAAGAACCATCTTAACCCAAAAGCTTAAACTTTTAGGTGAGGTTCCTTTTAGGTGAGGTCCCAAGATATGATTTATATTATTCTCTAACAGTGTTCATTTCTGATTTTTAATGTAAAAAAAACCAACCTTGACCTTAAAAGTAATATTTGTTTAAAAATATATTAAAATTATTTTTTTATTTTTTAAAAATTATTTTTAACATAGGATATGATCTGAAAATACAATTTTTTTTATTTTAAGCAAAACAAAATCAAAATTTTTAGGAATGCGGTTTGCACTGCGTACACAAATACACCCAATTCAGTCCAAATGATATTTTGAAAAAATTATAAAATCTAATTTGGTTAGATTTTTAAGCCCGAACTAGATCAAACCACATCGTGAATACCCTAGACCCTAGTAAATATAAAAACACAAACATAAAAGTAAATAGGTTATTAGAATAATTTTGGAGTTAATTTATAGATTTTAAAAACAAAAGGTATAAACATGAGATATTTTCAAAAATAATATTTTTTTAATTCTAAATATCATTGAAAAACTCTTAATTCTAAAATTATTATAGCTAAGACATGTAAAAATAAAAATGATTATTATTATAACTTTAAATTCAATTTAAGGGTCGATTCAAGGTAAGGCTCAAATCACGAGTTAAAAGAGTCAACTTAGGTTGACCCGTATCAAAATAAAAATAAAAATAGTTATTATCATAGTTTTAAAATCTAATTAGAAGTAAAGCCCATGTCACATGTTAGGTTGATCGTTGACCTGGTCCCTGTAAAAAAAAATTATTATCATAGTTTTAAAATATAACTCAAAGGTTAATCTGTGGCAAGGCCCGACACAGGTCGAGAGGGTTAACTCGGGTTGACTTGAGTTAATGTATGAGTAAAAATAATTATTATCATATTTTTAAATCTTGACTCGGGAGTTGACCCAAGATAAAGCCTAGTTTACGGGTTGGGTTGACCGTTGACTTGGGTCAACGTAAAGGTAAAAATGGTTATTATTATAGTTTAAAAACTCAACTTGGAGATTGAAACGAGACAAGGCCTGAGATAGTCAACATAAGAATAAAAGTGGTTATTATCATAATTTTAAAGCCCGACTTGGAGGTTAAAACCGGGCAAGGCCTGAGAGGATCAATATAAGAATAAAAGTGATTATTATTATAGTTTTAAAACCCGACTTGGAGGTTAATCTGGAGCAAGGCCTGGGTTACAGGCCGAGAGGGTTAACCTGAGTTAATGTATGAGTAAAAGTGATTACTATCATATTTTTAAACCTTGACTCGAGAGTTGACTATGGACAAAGACTAGGTCACGGGTTAGAAGAGTTAACTTAAGTTGACTCAAAATTCTTTTTAAAAAAAACAAAATCAAAGCGACCTCATTTCAACAAAAAAAATTCTAAAAAATTTAATAGGTTTTTACTCGTATTTTTATCTCTAGTCGACTATAGTTTTGATCGGGTCAGTTCAGGTCAATTCTTTTTTTTTTTAATCAAGCTGGTCTAGACCCTAAGTCAATCAGGTTTTGAGTCGACCTATTAGGTCGGCCCTAGTTTTACAACTAGAGTTATTATAAAATTATTAATTCTAATACTCAATATAAACAAAAAAAAAAAACAACTTTTTTTAAATATACAAGTTTGATAGTGTGTGTATATATATATACACGTGGTAAAATAATATTTTTTATATTTTAAAGAAATAAGAAATTTATCTTGTATATTACTACTATATATAATTTTGTATTTGTTCTCTTTTTCTATCTCATTTTTTTTTACTATTTATTTTTTATTACAGGATAATAACTAAACATCAAATGATTTTAATTTCATGAAAAATGTATGGTTGCATAAGATCAATCTTACACCAATGACATTACCAACGTAAAAAAATTAAAATTAATTATATTTAACTTGGAAATAAAAAACAGTTTTTAAGAAGCAAGGGAATATTATTTTTACAAAATATAAATTTTGTATATAAATTGGAGCCTTTATTATATATCTTTCTTCTTTTGTTTGCTTAATATGTATCTTATTAAATTATTTAATATATATACGCGTGCATGTATCCTTTTAACATAATAATAGGTAAGAAGATTGTTACTCATGAGCACTAAATCCAACTAATCTTAAATTAATATAATTGATCCATGAACTAATCTCAATTATCATATGGAGAAGATTATCAAATATATCCAAATTAGCCATAGAAAACAAACAAATATATATATATATATATATATATATATATATATATATTGTTGCACATCAAATCTGCGCGACATTGGCTAACGATTTTTTTTTCTTGTTTGCTTTAATTCATTGGGAGTCGCCACCTAGTATTTAATTGAGGCTACTAGGAAACCCGAGTATACTGGTTTTGTCAGAGATTCACGGGTAAGGGACTGGTTGTGGTTAGGGAAGGTATTAGCACCCCTAACGCACCCTATTTGAGGTAAGCTGCTTCATGACTTTGATGTGTTAGAGAAGTATTAAAATTTTTGTTATTTCATCGATTATTAGAAATACGACTTATGTGTAAGTTCATAATCTTTAACCGTATGCAAATCAAAATATTAAATTCTTTTTTATTCTTTGCAACTTTATCATAAAAAAGCATACATAAAAACATTCAAACACAAACATACACTTGACTATATTCTTTTTCTTTTTCCCTTTTTATTTTCTTTTCTTTATTTTTTTTTTACATCCACACTTCAAAATACAAATTCAAAACAACTAAACCAAAAATTACATTAAACAATTTTAAATTTTTAGACAACGTTGAAAATGCTAAAAACGATGCAAATATATTAAAAACATATATTTTTTAGATTTTCATTGTTTTTTGCTATTTTTGGAATTTTCCAAAAATTTTATCAAAAAAATAGGTCAAAAATTGGGTAACTTATATATATATATATATATATATATATATATATCCAAATTATCTTTAAAATAAACAAGACATGTTCAAATTCTGGGTGAGTACAGCAGTCCAAAAAGATAAAGGAAAAACTCAATTCTGCGATGTTTTTTTTTTTGTTTTAAAAATATTTTTAAAAAAATTTAAATTTTTTTATTTGTTTTAAATTAATATATTTTTAATATTTTTAAATTATTTTGATACGTTGATATTAAAAATAAATTTTTAAAAATAAAAAATATTAATTTAATATATTTTAAAACAAAAATTATTTTTAAAAGCAACCATAACTATAATTTTAAATATTTTAGAAGAAAACTGCTCCTCAGTCCCACTAAGGGTGGGGCGTGTTTGGCTGAAGTGGGGTTGATTTTTTTGAAGGAGACCAAAATTAACGTCACCTACCATCCCACATGGTGGTGGCCCACTAAATGTTTTCCTGTGGAATCTTTAGATTTATTTATATACATTTTAACCATTTCAAATCAAGATTTATTTATATTAAGTATAATTAAAATTATTAAATAAATTGTATTGGTGGGGACAATTAATAACATGATAATATGTTTACATTATGCTTAATAATACTTTTCAAAGTATATTTGGACGTTATTTAACTTGATATTATTTTTAGATATTTTTAATATAAATAAAATTTTAATTTAAATAAAATTTTAAATCACTTACACTATATTATTAAATACATACTAAGAGTTAAATGTCATCCCTTTAAATTTTCCTCAACCTCGAGTATGTTCCCAAACAAAATTAAAGAGGTTTAAAAGTGAATAAATTATTTTTTAATAAAAAATAGTAATTTTATTGATGATATAAATCAAACAAATACATCACCATCTTTATAGTATACCAATATTAAGCCTATCCAACGAGGAATGTCAAGAACCATCATAAAGCAATGAGGGAACTATCATATGTCCAATTGACAAAAGATTTATACCATCCAAAAATATCAAAGAGTCTCCATCTCTTACCAACAGGTAAAATGTACCATAACCTAGTAATGTGAAAGTGTTTAGAAGTATTCTCACAGTTATTTTTTAAAATATTTTTTTTGTTTAGAAATATATTAAAATAATAATATTGTTTTTAAAAATTATTATTGACATTAGCATATCAAAAAAATCAAAAAATATAAAAAAATTAATTTGAAGCAAATAAACAAACGGGATCTAAATCTAAAACCATATATAACCATAAAACAATTATTTAACTCTAATTGTTTTTTTGATGAAATTGTACAATTATAATCACTTTAATTTAATTTTTTCAGTAATAGCCTTTAAATTATGAGATGATAAATGTTTAAAAGAAACATTATATTCACCGCTAGCATACCATATGATTCTTGTTGCATAGTAATCAATTCCTTGATGTGAAAAAAAGTTGTTCTTAAAATAAAACATTAATCTCTATTCAAAATGGTGTGATTTCCATATATTGCATGGATGGAATGACTAATATGAGAAAATACCATTACGGTAAAGACATTTAGGTCATTAACTCAAATGATTATAATAAGCTCAAATAATTTAATAACATGAATAAAAAAATAAAATGATGATAAATAAAGCAAATATAAATGACAATGAAAAATGGTAAAAAAAAAATTTGACCCAAGCCTATCCAAGTTAGCATGTCAAATATGAAACTTAGTTGTGACACCGGGGTAACCCCGCCGAAAGCAAACTAAATAAAATCTTGAAGTTGAATTATCAAATAATTTAATATTGAATGACATAATTGAAAAAAAAATAAAAAATTATAAAAACAAACTCAAGTCAAATTAGATTAACCAACTAACATCGCAATTATGGACATAAAATCGAGATAACCCTATAGAAAGGAAAGTAAAAAAAAAAAAAAAAACATGAACACCAATTCTCAAACAATCAAATTTCAAAGGATATTGAAATCAATCTATTAAAAAAAAATCAAATGTTGAAGGATCTTACATGATAATAAAGAAAAAAAATTAAATATGAACTTGATAACCCATGTTAAGTAAATTGGAAAAAAAAATCAAATATCAATTTTTAGCAAATAAAATATTAAAGAACATAATTTTTTTTTAATATAATAAAAAAAGATCAGAAAAACCTAACTCGAGTCCACCCGAGTTAGTATGTATAATATGTGACCTAGTTGTCCAAGGTAACTCCCCATTAAAAGCCAACTTAATAAAATTTTAAAGTTTAATTATCAAACAACCCAATGTTAAAGGATTAGATAACCCGAATCATTCTCAAAATAAATGATGAATTCAACAAAAAGCAAATAAAAAATAATAATAATAGAGCTCAATCTCCAATTAAATAAATGATAAAGGATGAAACAAATAAAAAATAAAACATGAGCTTAATAAAAAGAAAAAAAAAGCAAAACTAGACGAATCTCCTAAACTTAAGTTAATCTACCAAATTTACAACACATGAAATCATATACTTCATCTCAATTAAGAAGCTAATTCTCCATAAATTTAATGTTGAATGATGAAATAAAAAAATATCAATTTAAAAAACTTGTCAAAGTAAAAAAAATAGCAATCAAAATTATGAGTACCAAATTTGATAGGGGAAAGAAAATCAAAGAAGGATAAAATCATAAAACAAATTCAATTTTAAAAATAATCTTAAATAAAATAGTAGAAATTAAAATAATGAAGACCAAATCTAACATATAAAAAAATTAAACGAGGAAGAAATTGAAAACAAAATTCAATCTTATGAATTATTTTATATAAAACAAATAGCAATTAAAAACAAATGGACCAAATATGAAGTAGCAAACAAACTGAACGGGTGCTTTGAAATTTTGAAGTATCAGCATGAAAATCGAGGAAGAGGGAGGAAAAAAGAAAAAGAAAATGAAAAGGCAATCGGCGCCAAACCAGAGACTTGTTGGTCACGCACACTGTCATATCGTGGAGGGGCTACCAAGAGGATTCTAACTCCACCACAGAAGGCGGTTTTTGATTACCAAAACACACCTCAGGCACGAATGTGTGACATGCACGTGTCTGATTTGTTTTTTTAAATAATATTTATATTTGTTAAATTACCAAATATCACCTCAAAGAAATTGTTTATTACCAAAAAACCATAATAAAAAGATGAAAACACCCTTGTATGCAAGGATAAGATTTTTTATTTTATTTTAAGGGTAATTATATCATTTCACTGTGCTGATAAAATTAAAAAGATGTAAAAGCCATTGGACATCATTTTAGAATTTTTTAAAGAGTAATTCTGTCATTTCACTATGTAAATGTTTTTCAAAAGATCAATGCACCCCTAATCAATTTGATAATACAAAATGAACCTTGTGAAAAGATCATTTTACCCTCCAATTTCCAATTCCAAGTTTGTTACTATAAAGGGCAAAACAATCATCATACTGTAGTAATTCACAATGCAATGAGTCTTGGTCCATAGTAGATGACTAAGCCTTCTTAGCTTTATACACACAGATACTATTTAATTATTTGCGGAACTATATGAATGGATTAATAATTAACAAATATATTAAGAGAACTAGGGTTTTTCCCAACTATTTAACTATTTCACTATAAAACTCATCTTAGGAGTTATTTAATAATTAACAATGGTTTTTCCCAACTATTCTCCTCTTGTTTTTCTTTTTTTTTTTTAAATCATCTTAGGAGTTATTTATTTATTTATTTAATCTTTTTTTAGCTTAATTTCATGAGATAATATTTTAAATTATAGTAGAAAGAAAAAATTAAAAGACAGAGGACCATGATGTAAAACACGAAGAAAATACATGGCCAATCTAGAAGTTTTTAGAATTTTTATTTTAGCCTAAAAATTAATTTTGTTTATTTTTTAGTTTATAGATTTGAGAGAAGAGAGAGAAAGTCATAAAAAACTATGGAGAAGAGAGAAAGTTTTTGGTTGACCACATTATAGTAATAAAAATAATTAATCTTGGTTTCAATGAGTTTCACTTGACAAGAAGAGTTTGATGATGGTTGTTTTTTAAAAATATTTTTGTGTTTCTCAATAAAAAAAATAAAGGTACAATAAAATGTATATGTAACTGATAGCATATAAAAATAACTTTTCTAGTTGTTCAGACCAAGACAAGCCAAAATGGTTGGTGTTTCTCTCTCCCTCTTTTCTTCATTTTTCCATGTTTTTCTTCCTTACCAAGTTAGGTTATCCCTACCTGACACACACATTTATGCATATTTTTAGTTTCTAGGATCGTCGCCTCTATGTGTTTTTAGTTCCTAATATTGTTCAACATATAGATTCTTAGTGCAAACACCATATTTTTCTATACAAACAGGCACTACATTTCCCGTCAATGGTTATTTTGTGACATTGATAACCACCAACTTCTTTACCAATAGTAAAACTCTATTATCTACACACACTCAAGTATTGTAATTGTAATAAGGTATGCAAACATGATCAAAATTTATAAATACCTTGGTCAACAAGTAAGACAAATAAGACAATTTTCATACATGAACATTAATCACCCAACAATTCCATGAACCCCACCACCACCACCTAAAAATTCTCAGAACCACCATTAACCATCTAATAATTCAAAGAACCATCGTTAACCACCTAATAATTCCATAAACTAGAAATAACCATAAAACATGTCATAAAAGTTCATGGGAGAAAACACACAACTTATAGATACATACTCTATACAATCCATTATATTTTACTTTTTTGTACATTATTTTCTCCTCTTACATTTACTAACCTAAGTATTAGAGTGTCTCCTGTTCATATAAGAGACTTGTTTTACAGGAACCACTTAGGCTATAGATAAAAGCCTATATTTAAGAACAATCATCAGCTAAAGACATAACCATGGAAAGCCGAATTCATGGCTAAAGTTTTTCATCACATCATTAGTGGCGCTGTCTATACGAACTTGAACTAAAATCTAGATTATTTCCATTTCACTTATTACTAAAAGTTATTTCAATGACCGATGAAATTCTAAGATGGGGGAGATTGTTTGATCTCCCCACCATAGAAACTATAGTCGATCTTTATCAACTCTTTTATCAAGTGCAAGTGCTTAACAATGTTGTTCTAACTATATAAGAACAACTCTACACTCTTACTTTTCATCAATTAGAAAAAAAAACAACTTTATTAAATGTACCAGGTGCATAAAAATAACTCTAGTTTCATAAAGAAACAAGACAAAACAATATGTAAAGTAGGCATGATACTTTAACTCTTCAAAGGAGCTGCGATGAAAAGCACTCCTCAATAAGCCTTAACCATAAAATAGCCATTGTATCAATCTCTTCTGAATCTTGCTCACTTGGTTTTCACTGAAAAAGACCCAGGCAAGATATGAGATTAATAATTGTATGAGCTACTAAGAATAAAAATCACCGCCACTAAGTGAGACTTTCCATTATGTTTACACACTTATCTCTTTAAAGCCGTGTCTTTGTCAAGTCCAACTTGGATAACTATAATGACTTTTCTAATGTGATTCAAGCAACACCAAAAGATCTGTTACAGGTTCTAGTTGTTCCAGTGACAAGACTCAGGGCTAAAAAATTCAAAAAGGCTTTTAATGGACTTCTTTAAGATACATAGGACAAGGTGAACTTTAAAAAGATATTAAATAATAAAGAACACCTTGATTAATTTAATTCATGTTTAAGAAAGACTTGTTGGTGAGCATTTAGACATTACAAAAAGATTGGAATAAAAAAATTCAAATTTACCAATTTTGACCTTTCTCTACTGGTTTGGTCATAATTGGAGCTAAAAAAAGAATTTAGTATGATTCTAGTTGCATTGAAAAATGGACACATATAACTTTCCATTGGCAAATGGAACTCTTTCTAATTCATTAAGAAGAGAGAGAGCCACACGTTTAAAGTTAGGCATTGATTATACAAATAGATTATAAAAAAGACTTTATTCTTTTTTAAATTAGTTAAGCTATTATTTTATTTATCTTTTAATTATTAGATCTTTTAGAGATATTCGGGTCTTTATTTAAATTTAGATTCATTGGATTATTATTATTTATTAGATTTATCCACACCCATAGGGATATCCTATTATATTTAAGATTCTTTCTAGTTTAAATATTGTTTTGTAAAGACTTTTTGACCTTAGACTATTAGACTATTTTTAATAAAAAAAATTATTATTCTTGCTATCTTTTGTGAGATTGAGTGTTTCTCATACTAAGTTTTTAATTGGACTTGCAAACTCTTCAAAGGAGTGATCAACTTTGTCGTGATTTTATACTACTTGTTTGTATCTTTTTATACGTATAGCGTGAGGGTGATCATTGCGTATAACTTTGATTCTCCACGATAGGTTTTTGTTGGGTCAAGTTGCAAACCATTTAAATATGATTTTAGCATATTTTAGGAGGTGTTTGCATATCAAAGCTTGTGCTATTATCAGGTTATATCCATTTAATCTTTAGTTTGTGTTATTTCTTGATTTTTTTCTCTTCCTAGTTAAGGCCAGGGTCTTATTTCTTTTAAAAAATCCGTTCTTTTCTTATTATTTCAAAGTTTACATCAAGCCCTATATAAAAAAATAAAATTTCATCTTACTTAATTTCTTGATTTTGCCTAACACATCAAATAAAAATCATGTTTTTGATCTTCATTTTCTATTTTCTTGATTTTAGCCTAGAGTAAAAAAAAAAATCTTGTTTTTGCTGAATTGTATGAATAAAAAAAGGAGGGGACGTTTAAGAAAAAATGTAAAAATTGGTTAAATTGATAACTTAGGGCATAACCAAAATACAAGCCCTTGAATTTTAGAGTTGACCGAAAGTTTCTTAAATATTTTTTTTATTTTGTTGAATAGATAAGTACCAAGTCTTGGTATTGGAGAATTGAATTCTTATTTTTCTTGGATTATCTTCCTTTGTTTTTATTTAAATTTGGGTAGTATGAATCTTTCTTGCTTTATTTTAATTGTTTTCTTGAAACTCTTAAAGTTGAATCTTGACTTCTTGAATTAGTTAGCTTTCTTTGAATCTTTAACATAAAATCCATTGCTTTTATTTCGTGTCTTCTCTTCGTCATTATATTTCACACAAATTTACATTGCTATTTGTAATTTTATTCTCAAGTTTCATATATTTTCTTGATTCTTGAGTCTTTATTATTATAAAGTCATTAATTTTTTTTTAATAATTATTTGATAAGTTTCTAAGTTACCTTTAAGAATCTAAGTAATGGAATAATGATGTATAAGATAATGATATTATTAAAGTGAAAAGCCTAATTGAATTGTGTGAAACACCAGTGAAGTGACATTAAATTAAGTGTAGCATATGAGGGGATGTGTAAGGAAGTTTTTATTTGCTCCTAACCTTTATTGCAAGTCTCCATACTGTCATTAAAAAATGTGACACAATCAAAGGCAAAAAATCTTGTAGAAAAACAAAGATAGATTCGGTAATGATAGAGGCTTTTATCAGATAAATAAATAAATTAAGTATTTGGATGATTAGTAGACATTGTTTCTAGTCGTAAGGGAAAAAAAGGGTTAAAAGGTCTATTAGATGAACATTTGCTTCTCCGAATGAAAGTGTGACACAATCCTTTCATTGTGCACACACTCGCATTTCATTTTGAATTCGTACAATGAAATGCCCATTTTCCCTTCTAAAACAAAACTAAATAACTTAGTTTGAGGAGTAATATGATTTTTTTTATGAGATTAATTTGCCATTATCAAATTGACCAGGACATCTTAATTATCTCACATTTTCACTACATAGTAAAATTAGTAAATAACCTTTATAAGCAAAATTCATTTAACTTGCCTCTGAGGGTTTTTTTTAGAATTTCATTTTAATTTGAAAAATAAAATAACTAAATTACCCTTAAAAATAAATTGTATACCCACTATTTTTTTGAACTTTTAAATAAAAGCAATAATATTTTTTTTTCATGTCTTCAATATTTGTAATGAAAATCTCCAAGATAAGATCTCCATGTTTTCATTGAATTCTCCATATTTTTAAATGTATCTCTATATCTTCAAAACAATTCTCCAATATCTCTAAATAAAAAAAATATTCATGGCGTGATCTTCATTAAAATCCCTATGTCTCCATACAACATCTCTTTATACAATGCTTTAATATTACTTACATGCTCACAAAGTTCCATCAAATATCTAATAATTTTAGGAACCACAAACAACCATCCAATAATTTCAAAAACCACAAACAACCGTACAATAAGTTATTTATGTTTATAGGCTAACACACAACATATAAATACACACTTCCTACCATCTCATTATATTTTTCTTTTCCTTTATATTATTTTCTTCTCCTATATTTATTAACTGAAGTATCAGAGTGTTTCATTTTCTTGTAGAAACTTGTTTTGCAAGAACCACTCACCTCAAAGATAAAAATCTATATTCAAGAATAGTCACCGATCAAGGACACAACCATGAAAAGCTCAATTCTTGTCTGAAGTTTTTCATGGCTACATCAGTAATATTGATACATCTTTCTACATAACTTAAAATTATAATAATAAGATAAATAAAATCTTTTTCTTCGTGAATTAAAAAAATATGATAATTTAAAATGCTTTTATAATATTAATACATTTTTTTTATTATGTTCAAAATTAACTTAAAATTTTACCTATGATATAACACCAGTAATAATAATAATAAATGCAAGCATGATAATTTACAGGGGTATTTGAGATGGTGGTAAAACTTGCTTTTAAAATATTTTTAATTTGAAAATATATTAAAATAATTTTTTTTTAAATTTTATTTTTAATATAAACACATAAAAATTATCTGAAAATGTAAAAAAAATTAATTCAAAAAAAAATAAAAAAAATTATAAAACTGCATGTAAACGGCAGCACCAAACACCCCATTAAATTCAATGAAATCGGAAAAAACAAAGAAGAGAGAGAGAATGGAATCGAACTTTCCACACTTTCAATTTTCCACCGACTAATCCGACCAGGAAACCCAATTGAAGCTTCTAGAGCATTTCCTCTTCCTATATCAAGACCATCA